>R18__coassemble_1674_pt1 | contig 21295 bp, 16 predicted proteins | sample R18__metabat2_low_PE_004 | metagenome-assembled genome bin R18
TTTCGGATTAACCGTCCCCGTTGACACCGCGTTGACACACTTGACAAACCAATGAAAATGCCCCATAATAAACTCACGAGTTGAAGACTCTCGAGTTTATTATGGGGTGTTTGTATGTTTCATTGCAGAGAAAACGAGCTCGGAGATATGAATCGCCGATACAATCAAAACCGCTTCGAATGTCTGATTATATACGGTCGCAGACGTGTCGGGAAAACGGCGCTCATCAACGAGTTTTGCAAGGATAAGCCCACGGTGTTTTTTTCCGCGCTCAACGCAAGTGATAAGGAAAATCTGGAGGCTCTGTCAAAGGCAATATACGAAAAGAATCATCCGGGAGTGGATTCTGCCCCGATATACCGGAGTTTTGACGCGGCCTTTTCTGAGATTACACAGATGGCCGAAAAAGAGCGGCTTGTCTTCGTCATTGACGAATATCCCTATCTTGCCAGAGCAAGCAAGTCCATTTCCTCCCGTTTACAACATATCATTGACCACACTTGGAAAAACGGCCGGCTGTATCTGATTCTCTGCGGCTCCTCCATGAGCTTTATGGAGTATCAGGTGCTCGGCTACGATAGCCCTCTCTACGGCCGCCGCACGGGGCAGTACAAAATCAAGGCATTGACCTACAGGGAAATTTCCGCCTTCAATCCCTCGCTTACCTATGAGCAGCAGGCTCTTGTTTACGGCATCACCGGCGGCATTGCGCATTATATCAACAAGCTGGATGTTTATGATGATGTGGATGAGGCCTTGAAGCAGAACCTTTTCAACACCTCAAGCTATCTGTACGAGGAGCCGGAAAATCTTTTGAAGCAGGAGCTCAGAGAACCCGCCATCTATAATTCTGTCATCGCCGCAATTGCCGGCGGCGCATCTCATTCCAACGAGATTGCCACGAGGGTCGGGATCGAACCCACGATTTGCGCTAAATATCTAAGGGTTCTTCTGAATCTGGGTATCATCACCCGAGAAAGTCCGATAACGGAAAAGCCGGGGAGAAAAACCATATATACCATCGGCGACCATTTCTTCCGCTTCTGGTATCGGTTTATACCGCAGAACGCATCCGCGATTGGCGCCGGGCGAATCGAACAGATTTACGAACCGGTAATCAAGCGTCATTTCTCCGAATATATGGGGCTTGTGTTTGAACAGATGTGCCGTGAGTATTTGCTCCGCTATGCGGAAAAGCTCCCAATTCTCCTGTCCGATGTCGGTCAATGGTGGGGTACGGATTCCGCCGCAAAGAAGGAAGTACAGATTGATATTGTCGGTACGCCGGCGGAAGGAGAGGAATATATCATCGGGTCCTGCAAATTCCGAAACGAGCCTGTCGGCGCGGATGAATTGGAGCTGATTCGCCATTATGCCGATGTATTTGGGAAAGGAAAACGGTATCACTACTATATTTTCTCAAAGTCCGGCTTTACATCGGCTCTGAAAAAACTCGGTGAGCAGGGCGAAGTGAAACTGGTTGCGTTGGAGGATATATACCGGTAAACACGGAACAACCGCCGCTTTTTCATAGAGGGCAGGGGACGAATCCCCTGCCCTCTTATGGCGTTGGGTTAGATGGTTGTCTGATCGTACCGATACAGGAAGGTCACAACCTGCGCGCGGGTGCAAGTGTTGTCCGGGCTGAACTTCGTTGCGGACGTGCCGTAGGTGATGTCGTTGTCAACCGCCCACAGAACCGCATCGTAGTAATAGTTGTTCTCCCTCACATCGGTGAACGGATTTGTCGAGGGATCGGGATCAACATCGGGGTCATCAGGGTCATCGTCGGGGTCGGTCGTAGGCTGGGCAACGGTGTAGTGGCAACATTTGTCCCCATAATAGGGCAGCATGTAATTCTGCGCGTCCTCACCGGACAGATCGGTAAGCGGAGCTGGACGTCATCATTTTTGTCTATGTCGCCACTCAGATAAAAAGGCGCATTGTAAAATCAAGTTGAACATTTTTGAATAAAAGAAGGTCCATAGCGGGCCACTGTGTTAGAATTAAGTTACCACACAAAATCTACACAGAAAGAGGCAATCGCTATGGACTACCCCAATAATAGCACAGAACATAAAAAAGGGAAACATTTGAAATATGAGGATTATGTATTAATCGAAGTGCGGCTGAAAGACGGGTGGAAGGCGAACAGAATCGCTAAGGAGCTTGGCTGCGCCCCCAACACGGTCCGTGGCATCATTAAGAAGGGAATGACACCGCTCTATCACGGAAAGGTGCTACGTTTCAAAGCGAAAACCGCATGGGTTCAATACAAAACCAACAGGAAGAACAGCGGACGCAAGATAGAAGCTCTGGACAAGCAGGAGTTTCTCCGGTACGTAGAGAAACATTTTCACGAAGAAGGCTGGTCAATGGATGCCTGTGCGGGAAAAGCCATATCGGATGGGATTTTTCGCCGGACAGACACAGTCTGTACAAAAACACTGTATAACTATATTGACCTCGGTCTCGTCGGTGCGAAAAGCATTGACCTTCCGGTTCGCGTAAGCCGCAAAACAAAGAAGAAACGTATCCGTGAAAACAAGCGGATTCTGGGCCGCAGCATAGAAGAACGGCCGACAGAAGTAGAGAAACGAGAGGAATTCGGACATTGGGAAACGGATCTCATTATTGGCAATAAGTCCGGTAGAGACAATGTCCTGTTAACATTGATTGAACGAAAAACAAGAAACCTGTTTGTGGTGCGTCTGCCGGATAAATCCGCTGACTCGGTGATCTCCGTATTTGAACGTGCCGGGAAAGAACAGGGGGACAAACTCGGAAAGATATTCCGTAGCATAACAACAGATAACGGTTCTGAATTTGCAAGGCTGCCGGAGCTGGAAAAAGGCAATGATGTAAAGATTTACTATGCTCATCCCTACACATCCTGCGAGAAGGGCACGATTGAAAACCACAATGGACTGATAAGGCGCTTCATCCGCAAGGGCAAGCATATTTCAAATTACAGCGACGAAGAGCTTCTCCGTATCGAGATGTGGGCAAATGGTCTGCCACGTAAAATTCTCGGATACCGTACCCCGGAGGAAGCTTTTGATGAAGAAATGGATCTTATTTATGCAACGGCATGACCCGGCGGTGGCGCCGGATTTTCCTCTTCCGGTCGCCTACGGCTCCCTTCAGAGGAAAATCTGAATATCTTTCCCCCTACTGGTTCTAACACAAAAAATGCTCAACTTATTATTGCAATTGAGGAATTTGTTTGATTATACATACGGAATGAATCGTTATATAAATCTTTCGGAACTCTTGGAAGCCAACAGCGAGACACAATGGGCCGTAATCAGAGAGAAAGCAGCCGATTGCGATTCAATCACAATTCTCGATGATATAGCCTTTGATAACGAGGAGATTGCCTTCATTGTTGACTTCTATTTAAGAGTGTTCTACTCAGCACTGAAGAAGGAAAATCATAATTGTTATGTGTGTGATATTACAAAACGCCGCGCATAATCAAATCATATTACCGCTCAGCACAACCGCCCGCCGGGGCGAAACCTTCGGCAAGTGGAACGATTACGGGCGGCTGTCGGAATGACGGCACAATCCATCAAAAAAGGCTCTTCCCGGCGGGAAGAGCCTTTTGTTTTTTGTTGGTTCGGCGCCGACTCAGCCCTCGGCTGCGGCGGCGTTGCGGCCGGCGATGCGGCCGAAGGTCAGCGCGGAGGAGTGGGAGCTGCCCGGCACCGTGATGGGGTAGGTGCTGCCGTAGCGGCCGCCCATGACGTTGCCCGTCACGTACAGCCCCGGGATGACCTCGCGGTCCTCGTCGAGCGCGCGCAGCTGCGTGTCGCATTCGATGCCGCCGTGCACGCACAGCAAGCCTCCTATGCCGATTTTGCAGGCATAGTAGGGCGGGGTTTTCAGCTTGGACAGGCGCTTGCCCATCTTGCCGAAATCCTCGTCCACGCCGGCCTCGGCCAGCTCCGCATACCGGCGGATGGACGCCACGGCCCGCGCCTTGTCCTCATCGGACATGTCAAACTGGTCCACCAGCTCCTCGATGGTATCGCCCTTCATCACGGAGCGGCCGACCGCCCTGTCCACCATGGCCTGGTTGGCATAGCCGTAGGTGCAGGTCAGATAGCTGTTGCGGGCGGCGGCCTCCTCCGAGACCAGCGCGCAGACCTGGCCGTGCCCCGGGCTCATCAGCGGCACCTCGTTGACCCAGTTGGCGTCGAAAATCTGGTATATGGTCCGTCCGGGCATGCGGTTGAGGATATTGTTGAGCTCCTGGCCGGGGACGTCCTCGTTCTGGAAGCGCTCGCCGTGGATGTCCAGCTCCAGAAAGCCCGTCGCGCCCAACACGCCGCCCATGTTGTGGTCGTTGGTCGCGTGGGGAGCCTCCTCCATCTTGGCGCCGATCCACATGGCCATTTTGTGCCCGTCGCCCACGTTGGCGTAATTTCCCTCCGGGTCCACGCTGGTGAAAAAATGGGAGATGTGGATGGTCTGGGGGTTATAGTAGTGCAGCATATCGTCGTTGCTGGAATAGTCGCCCGTGGCCAGAATGACGCCCTTGCGCGCGTTGGCCTGATAGACTTTGCCGGAATAATCTTGGGCAATGATGCCCGTGACGCGGCCGCTCTCGTCGCGCAGGAGCTTTTTGACCGGGGTCGCCAGATACGCCGTCGCGCGGCCGGTCTGCTCGGCTTTGGCCCAGTGCTTTTCGAACACGAAGGCCTGGCTGGGGTAAAACTGCACCGTGCACGGATAGGTTTTGTAGCGCTCCTCGTCGATATTGAACCCCTCCGGCAGCGGATACCGCGCCGGCTGCAGCCACTGGTTCACGCCGTCGGGCGGGATCTCCGTCGTCTGGCTCAGGCAGTACAGATCCTCCACGGACCCGCAGTACCAGTCAAAGGCGGGGCCGACCTCGTCCGCCCACAGATTCCACAGCCGGTAGTTGGCGCGGTTGCCGCTTTCGTGCACCAGCGCCTCGACAATCTCGCTGCGCTTATCCATCAGACCGCGGTTCCATTTTTCCTCGCAAAGCTCGCTGCCGATGACGCCGAAGTCGCCGGAGCGGCACTGCAGCGAGGCGCATTTTTCGAACACCGCCACCGTGGCGCCGTCCTCCGCCGCCTGCCGGGCCGCCGACACGCCGGACAGACCGCCGCCGCACACGACCACGTCCACGGTGATTTCCTCGTCCACATGGTCAAACTCCGGCTCCGTGCCGAGCCATTCGTCCATGCGGCAGATGCCGTTTGCGTCGCGCGTCCCGTCCGCAGCCGTCGCGGAGGCCGTGTCCCCGGACGCGCCGCCCGAGGCCTCTCCGGAGCCGCGCTCCCGCACCGCCACACGGCCGGAGGCCTGCGCCACGCAGCTGTCCAAACATTCCTTCACCGCGCTGCTGGTCACCGACGCGCCGGACACGCCGTCAATGGCGCCGCTCTGCGCGCTCATCAGCTGGCGGATCAGCTCGTCCTTGGCCGCCTGGCCGACGGTTTCCGTCTCGCCGGACAGATCCAGATCGATGGCCGTGATGGCGGTCTCGCTGAAGGTGGCGGTCATGGTCACCTCGCCGATGCCCTTGGCCGTGGCCGTATAGGTGCCCGGGGTATAGACAGCCGCCTCCTCCGCCAGCGACACGCCGCCCAGCAGACTCGCCGTGGCCAGACCGACCGCGCCGGCCGCCGTGCCCTTTAAGAATTTGCGCCGCGAAATTTCGTTTTTCATGCTCTTTGCTCTCCTTTTTGCCCGGATTTTGTTTATTCTATCGTATCACAGAACCGGGGCGCTTGTCAGCCTTTTTTTGAGGGGTCTTTGCATTGACGGAATGAAACCGACATGGTAATATGTCTAATTAGTATATTCTTTACAGTAAGAGGTGGTTTTCCTCCATGGATGATGGAAGTCTTTTTTCCATCCTGATGATTCTGCTGCTGGTGTTTCTGGCGTCCCGCTTTGCCTCGATGGAGACGGCGTTTTCCTGCGCGCCCCGCGCGCGGCTTCGCGCGGCGCAGGAACGGGGCGACGCGCGGGCCGACCGAGCACTGCGCGTGCTCGACCGCTTTGACAGCGCCGTGACCACGCTTCTCATCTGCACCAACATCGTCCATCTGACCGCCGCCGCCATGGTGACGGTTCTGGTGACGCGTCTGTGGGGCATGGGCGCGGTGGTCTGGGGCACCATCGGCACGACGCTGGTTTTGTTCTTTGCCGGCGAAATGCTGCCGAAGAGCATGGCGCGCAAGCGCAGCGGCGCCATCTGTCTGCAGACGGCCTCGCTGATGCTGGTTCTGATGAAGGTGTTTTCCCCGCTGGCCGCCGCGCTGACCGGCTTCGGTCACGCCGTTTCCTCGCTGACCCGGGGCGACGCCCCCGTCACCGTGACGGAGGAAGAGCTGCACGACATCATCGAGGACATGACCGACGCGGGCGACCTCGACGAGCAGCAGGGCGATTTGGTCCGCTCCGCGCTGGAGTTCGGCGATGTCACGGCGGAAAACATTCTGACGGCCCGGGTGGACATGGCCGCCGTGGACAGCGCCTGGGATTCGGAGCGCATCACGGCCTTTGTCCGCTCCTGCCGCCACAGCCGTCTGCCGGTCTACGAGGGCAGCATTGACAACATCATCGGTATTCTGCCGCTGCGCCGCTTCATGCGCTGGCGCGTCCACGGGGAAACGCCGCTGGATCTGCCGTCGCTTCTGGACGAGCCGTATTTTATCCCCGCCGGCATTGCCCTGCCGGAGCTGCTGCAGCAGATGAACCGCCGCCGCGTCAATCTGGCGGTGGTCACGGACGCCTGGGGCGGCACGCTCGGCATCGTCACGGTGGAGGACATTCTCGAGGAGCTCGTGGGCGAGATCTGGGACGAGGAGGACGTGGTGGTGGACTACTGCGTACCCCTCGGCGGCGGCCGGTACGAGCTTGACGCCGGTCTGTCCGTGGGCGAGGCCTTTGAGCATCTCGGCTTCTCGGACCCCGAGGATGACGACGAGCTGGCCCGCATCCCCCTGGCCGAATGGGCCCAGGACCACTTTGACCGTCTGCCCGTGACCCGGGACCGGTTTGTCTATCACGGACTGGAGTTCACGGTTTCCGAGGTTCGCCGCCAGCGCATCATCAAGCTGACGGCCCGTCTTCTCCCCACGGAAGGGGGTGAGACGGTATGACGCTGCTGATTGCGGCGCTGGTGGTCTGCATCGCGCTGTCCGCCTTTTTCTCCGCCTCCGAAATCAGTCTGACGGCCGCCAGCCGTGTCCGGCTGGAAAATCTGGCCGAGGGCGGCAATCGCCGCGCCGTCCGCGCCTTAAAGCTCTCCGACGCCTATGATGCGGCGCTGTCCGCCATTCTCATCGGCAACAATCTGGTCAACATCGCGGCCTCCTCTCTGTCGTCCGTACTGGCCATCCTTATCTCCGGCCGCCTCGGCGCGGCGGAGGGGCTGTGCACCACGGTGGCCACAGTGGCGGTCACGCTGCTGATTATCCTCTTCGGCGAGACCGTGCCGAAGATTACGGCCAAACGCAACGCCGTGCGCTATACGCTGGCCTTCTCCGGCCCGCTGCGGGCGCTGACGGTGGTTCTGCGGCCGCTGGTGAGCGGCACGGTGCGGCTGATTGCGCTGCTGACCCGTTCCGTCCGGCCGGAGGAGGACCCCGACCCCGACGCCCGCGTGGACGAGCTGGCCACCATCATCGAGACCGCCGAGGACGAGGCCGTTCTCGACGAGGACCAGTCCGAGCTGATGCAGGCCGCGCTGGACTTTTCCGACATCTCCGTCGGCGAGGTCATGACGGCCCGCGTGGACCTTATCGCCATTGATGTGGACGACCCGCCGGAGGCCGTGCTGGCTGCGGTGGAGGCCGCGCCCTATACGCGTCTGCCCGTCTTTGAGGGCGATACCGACACGATCATCGGCGTCCTGCACGCCAACACCTATTACCGCGCGCTTCTCGACGGCCCCGTGCCGGATCTGCGCACCCTGCTGACGGAGCCATGCCGTGTCTATCGCACGGTCAAGCTGCCCGCTGTGCTGGAGCTGCTCCGCCGGCGCCAGACCCATCTGGCCGTTGTCACGGACGAATACGGCGGCACAGCCGGCGTCGTCACGATGGAGGACGTGCTCGAGTCCCTCGTGGGCGACATCTGGGACGAGACGGACGAGGTCGAGCCCGAGGTGGTCCCCCGCGCCGACGACAGCTGGGAGCTCGACGGCGACATGTCCGTCGGCGACCTGATCGATCTGCTGGAGCTGGACGAGGACGCCTTTGATTTCGAGTCCGAAACCGTCGGCGGCTGGACCATGGAGCTGTTCGCCGACTACCCCTCCCCCGGCGACCGCATCCGCTGGCTCCGCTACGAGCTGACAGTGCTCGAGGCCTCCGACCTGCGCGTCGAGCGCATCCTTCTGCGCCGCATCGACGCGGCGGAATAACCCCACTCCATAACACAAACAGCGCAACCGAACCCGGTTGCGCTGTCTTTTTATCCCTTGGGCCCCGCCGGCCTATCCGGAGGGACCGGGAGTGTGCGGGAGATAAGGGCAGCCACAGAGACCACCCCGTAAACACAAAAAGGCATAGTCCGCTTATCAAATTTTTAAAGTACACTTTAAAAGTAGACTTTAAAGTAGCCTTATGGTATACTTTGTTTCATAAGCCATATCCGAAGGGAATTGTGACATGAATCTCGGAACAGAAAATGAATATCAGGAATTTAAAGAAGGGCTCGGCCAGCTTGACAGAGGCTTGAAATCGATCACCTCTATGCTGAACAAACACGGGCGTGCGATCGTTTATTTCGGGGTAGATGACAATGGAAACGTCTGCGGATTATCCATTGGAAAAGGCACCTTGATGGACATACGAAATCGTATCCGTGACAAAATTGAGCCGCGTATCTATGCAGACATTCAGGTTCAAACCGATGAGAACGGGAAATCGTATATCAAAGTCACCGCAAACGGTACAGATATTCCTTATTCTTTCGACGGAAGATATTACCTTCGCAACGTTTCCGCGGACGAGCAGGCATCCAATGACATTCTGCGAAAAATGCTGGCTTCATCCGATGCCGATCTCATCCGCCAGAAGGAATCTACGGATCAGAATCTTTCGTTCCACACATTGTTCGCAATTCTCTCCGGCAGCGGAATCCACCCGAACGCGACGGAAGAGTTCTTCGCCAATTACGGGCTGCTCAACAGGGGCGGGAAATACAATATAAACGCATATCTGCTGTCTGATAAAAACGAAGTTTCACTGAAAGTCGTTTCCTTTGCCGGCACGGACAAAAGCGTCATGTCAAGGCGAACGGAATACGGCCGACAGTGCCTTTTTGTCGCAATTTCCGAAGTAATGCAGTTTTTTGAGGCGATCAATATCAAAAATGTCACCCTAAACGGCGCACAGCGGAAAGAACAGTCGCTGTTTGATTTCCCGAGTTTCCGGGAGGCATGGATTAACGCCTGTCTGCATAACGACTGGAGCAACGGCGTTGCCCCTTCGGTTTATTTGTTCGATGATCGAATCGAAATCGCTTCTTATGGAGGACTACCGTTTTCATTATCAAAAGAGGGATTTTTCAGCGGAACCAGCGTCCCCGTAAACAAAAGCCTTCTGATGATTTTCATAGCCGCGAAATATGCTGAGCAGAGCGGTCATGGTATACCGACTATCGTGGAGCACTACGGGCGGGACGTTTTTTCCTTTGATGACGGTATGTTAAAGGTCACACTCCCACTCGCATTTGAGCGTCCCGAAGTAACGATTCGCAAGGGTCTTGAACTGCAGAAAAAAGGATTATCCGCAGCCCAGCAAAAGGTATTCGACGCTTTATCTGCCAACGGCAATCTTTCTCTGTTTGAAGTTGCGCAGCAGACCGGTTTGAGCCTCAGTGGCGTAAAGAAAATCTGCTCTAAACTTCGGGAATATGGTATTCTTGAGAGATCCGGCTCCAAGCGCAACGGCAGTTGGATTACAAAGTAACCTTTAAAAGTAGACTTTAAGTGTACTATAAAGACCCAATAGGCCTGTAATATTTCATCGTGAGTGTCAACTCCACTGCCGGCTTGACGCAGCAGAGGGTCTGTGCGCCACGCCGACGCGGCGGAATAACGACCCTCTTTCCCGGGGCAGCACCGTATAAAAAAACCATCGCACCCAAACTCGATTGCGATGGTTTTTTTACGGTGATTTTTTATTTGGTGCCGAAAATGCGGTCGCCGGCGTCACCGAGACCGGGGACGATATAGCCGTGCTCGTTGAGATGGTCGTCCAGCGCGGCCAGGAAGATGTCCACGTCGGGGTGGGCCTCCTGCATGGCCTGAACACCCTCGGGCGCGCCGATGATGTCCATCAGCTTGATGTTCTTCGCGCCGGCTTCCTTCAGGAAGGTGATGGCCGCGACGGCGCTGCCGCCGGTGGCCAGCATCGGGTCGACCACGATAACGTCGCGCTCGGCGATGTCGGCGGGCATCTTGAAGTAATACTTGACCGGCTCGAGCGTCTCGGGGTCACGGAACAGACCGATGTGGCCCACCTTGACATTGGGCATCATGGCGACCATGCCGTCCACCATACCCAGACCCGCGCGCAAAATGGGCACGACGGCGAGCTTCTTGCCGGCGATGCGGCGGCACTTGGCCACATCCACCGGGGTCTGCACGTCGATTTCCTCCAGCGGCAGATCGCGGGTGGCCTCGTAGCACATCAGCTGGGCAATCTCGCCGATCAGCTCGCGAAATTCCTTGACGCTGGTCCGTTTGTCACGCAGAATGGAAAGCTTATGCTGAATCAGAGGGTGGTCAAAAACGTATACCTTGCTCATGATAATATCCTCCTGACACGCGCCGTTGCGGCGCAAAAATAAACCTTGGTTTAAGGCGGGCGATTGCGCGCCGGGCATGGCGCGGCGCTGCCTTAGCCTTTTGCCAGGCGCGCCTGGCGCTCCCGCTCGGCCTGGGACAGCCGCAGATACACGGGCAGCAGCTCCCCCGCCGTGACGCCGGGTCGTCCCTGCGCCGCCAGCGCGACGCCGCGGGCGTTCTGCAGCCGCAGCGGCTCCGGCGCGAGAATCACGCGCACGCGCTCCCGGTCAAAGGCATTATAACACAGCTGCGCCCCGTCTCCAAGAAGAATATGCTCTTTTTTCTCCGCCGCGAGCTCTTCCTCCAGCTCCGCCACGGAAATTGCCCGGTCCTCCGTCCGGCGCACGGGTCTGCCGTCGCGCACGACAAAGCGGGCGTTATAGACCTGCTCCCGCCGCGCGTCCATCACGCAGCACAGCTCGCAGCCCTCCATCGTCGGCCCGCCGAACGCCATTGCCTCCAGCGTGGACACGCCGATGACGGGCTTTTCCAGTCCCCAGGCAAGACCCTTTGCCGCGGCCACGCCGATGCGCACGCCGGTGAATGACCCCGGTCCCTGCGCCACCGCGATGGCATCGAGCTCCCGCAGCTCCCGTTCGCAGTTTTTCATCAGCGCCTCCGCCATCGGCAGAAGCGTCCGGCTGTGGGTCAGCCCCGCGGCCTGAAAATATTGTCCGAGCAGCTGCCCGTTCTCCGTCAACGCCGCCGAGGCGGTCTTTGCGGAGGATTCCAGCGCCAGCATCAGCACAGCGGCACACCTCCCTCTATCGTAATCCGGCGGTCGGTGTCGCCCGTCCGCTCCAGACGGATGACAATCTCCGTCCCGTCAAAAGCGCCGTCCACGTTCTCGCTCCATTCCACGGCGCACACGCCGCCCCGGGCGGTATAATCCTCCCACCCGATGTCGAACAGCTCCTCCGCGCTTGCCAGCCGGTACATGTCAAAGTGAAACAGCGGCCGCGCCCCGAGATATTCGTTGACAATCGTGAAGGTCGGGCTGGACACAAAGGCCTCCAGTCCCATCCCGCGGGCCATCCCGCGGACAAACGCCGTCTTGCCGCAGCCGAGGTCCGCGAAAAACGCCACCACGCTGCCGTCCGGCACCGCCGCGCCGAAGCGGGCGCCCAGCGCCTCGGTTTCCGCCTCGCTATGTGTGATAAATTCCTGCATCTTCAAAGCTCCATGGTCGCGTAGGCATTGAGACTGCTGTCCGCCGTGTGCCCCGCGAGGTATTCGTAATAGCCTTGCGCCCCAATCATCGCGGCGTTGTCGCCGCACAGACGCAGCGGCGGGATATACAGCTTTATGCCCGCCTTCTCCGCCGCGGCGGTAAAGTCCGCCCGCACGCGGGAGTTGGCCGCCACGCCGCCGGCCACCGCAAGCCGGTCGTAGCCGAGCTCCTCGATTGCCTGCATCGCGCGCGGCACCAGCGCCTCCGACACCGCCCGGCACAGACTCGCCGCCAGACCCGCGCGGTCGAGCGCCTCCCCGGTCTGGTCCGCCCGGTGCGCCAGATTGACCACCGCCGTCTTCAGCCCCGAAAAGCTCATGTCGTAGGGGTTTCCCGTCACGGCCGGGTGCGGCAGCGCGTAGGCGCGGTCGTCGCCGGTTTGGGACAGATCGTCAATCGGCTTGCCGCCGGGGTAGGGCAGTCCCAGCACGCGGGCCGCCTTGTCAAAGCACTCGCCCGCGGCGTCGTCCCGCGTCCGCCCCAGAATACGCATGTCCGTGTAGTCCCGCACATCCGCCAGCAGCGTGTTCCCGCCCGAAATGGCCAGACACAGAAACGGCGGCTCCAAATCGGCAAAGGCCAGATAATTGGCCGCGATGTGCCCGCGGACATGGTGCACCGGAATCAGCGGCACGCCCAGCGCCATCGCCGCGCTCTTGGCGAAGTTGACCCCCACCAGCACCGCGCCGATGAGCCCCGGGGCATAGGTGCAGGCCACCGCGTCGATGTCCGAGCGAGTCTTCCCCGCCGCCTCCAGCGCCCGGTCGGCCAGCTGGGCAATCACCTCGATATGGCTGCGGGCGGCGATTTCCGGCACCACCCCGCCGTATACGGCGTGCAGATCCGCCTGGGAGAAAATCTGGTCCGTCAGGACCCGGCGTCCGTCCTCGGTCAGGGCGACCGCCGTCTCGTCACAGGAGGATTCAACGGATAAGATCAGCATGGTTTTCCCTCGTTTTCCGCGCTGTCGTCACAGCGTCTTTGTCATCAAAATCGCGTCCTCGCGGGGCGCGGTATAGTAGTTTTTCCGCCGGCCGACGGACTCAAAGCCGTGGCTCTCGTACAGCCGCAGCGCCGCCTCGTTCGAGGCCCGCACCTCCAGATACAGCACGGCCATGCCGCCCTCCCGGGCGCGCCGCTCCGTTTCCTCCAGAAGCCGCGCCGCGATGCCCTGCCGGCGAAAGGCGGGCAGCACCGCCACGTTTTCGATGCTCCCCTCATCGAGTACCGACCGGTACACCAGCCACCCGACCAGCGTCCCCTCCGCGTCCCGGGCCAGCAGATACCCGTCCAGCATGGACCGGATGACGCCGCTCTCCCACGGGTCGGAGGGAAAGCAGACTCTCTCCGCCGCTGCCAGCTCGTCGAGCATGCTCTCGCGCGCGGGCTCAAGACGGACCGTCCCGCTGTCAGTGCGCATCGGCCCAGCTCCTTCCGATCCCGGCCGAAACAGACAGCGGCACGGCATAGTCCGCCGCCCCCTGCATCTCCTCCGTCAAAATCCGGGCCGCCGTTTCGCCGTCCGCCTCCGGACACTCCACAATCAGCTCGTCGTGCACCTGCAGCAGCAGCCGCGCCGAGGGCAGCTCCTCCTTCAGCCGCGCGTGCACGCGCACCATCGCGCGCTTCATCACATCGGCGGCCGCGCCCTGAATGGGCATGTTGCGGGCCACCCGCTCTCCGAAGGCGCGCACGTTGCGGTTGCTCGCCGCCAGCTCCGGCATGGCGCGGCGGCGTCCGTCCGGCGTCACGGCATAGCCGCTCTGCCGCGCCTGCTCCACGCAGCGCTCCAGATAGTCCCGCACGCCGGGATAGCGATCCATGTAGGCGTCGATGTATTCCTTTGCCTCGCGGTTCGACACGCCGATATCCTGCGCCAGCGAAAACGCCCCGATGCCGTACACGATGCCGAAGTTCACCGCCTTGGCGCGGCTGCGCAGCAGCGGCGTGACCTGCTCCGGCGGCACGCGGAACACCTGCGACGCCGTCACGGTGTGGATATCCGCGCCGCTGCGGAACGCCTCCTGCATGGCCTCGTCCCCGCTGAGCGCGGCCAGCAGCCGCAGTTCAATCTGGCTGTAATCCGCGTCCGCCAGCACGCAGCCCGGCCCCGCGATGAACATCCGCCGCAGCGCGGCGCCCGAAGGCTTGCGCACCGGGATGTTCTGCAGATTCGGCTCCGCCGAGCTCAGCCGCCCCGTGGCGGTCACGGTCATTTTGAATTCCGTATGGATGCGTCCGTCCGCGCCGATGCAGCGGGACAGCCCGTCCGTATAGGTCCCCTTGAGCTTGCTCAGCTCGCGGTAATCCAGCACGGCCTGCACAATCGGGTGAAACAGCCGGATGCCCTCCAGCACGTCCGCGTTCGTGCTCCAGCCGGTTTTGGTCTTTTTGCCCGCCGGCAGACACAGCTCGTCAAACAGCACGGTCCCCAGCTGCTTCGGCGACTGGATGTTAAACTCGTGCCCGGCATAGTCCCAGATGCGCTCCTGCAGCTGCTCGAGCTGCGCGCCAAGCTCCTCGCCGAGCTCATACAGCGCCTTGCGGTCCACGCAAAAGCCGCTCTGCTCCATCTCGGCCAGCACCGCGCACAGCGGCAGCTCCGTCCCGGCATAGAGCGGCCACAGCCCCTCCCGCTCAAGCGCCGCCTTCATCGGCTCAACCAGCCGCCACAGCCGGCCGACAACCGGCTCCTCCGGCGCCCCGGGCCGATAGCTCGCGCACAGCCCCTCCGGCGTATACACGCTGGCCGTGGCGTTGAGAAGATAGCCCGCCAGCGCCGTATCGAACACAAAGCCCTCCGTTCCGAGCCCGTCTGCGAGCAGCAGCCGCATCAGATCCTTGACATCGTGCCCGATTTTCTTTACCTTCCCGTCAAACACGGTCCGCAGCAGCCGGTCATAGCCCTCGCCGTCGTCCGCCCAGCGCGCGGTGAAGATGCTCCGCCCGTCGCACAGCTGCAGCGCGTCCAGACTGTCTCGGCTCACCGGCTGCAGCGCGACGGCCTCGGCCGCCAGAACGCGCTCGATCGCCTGCGAGGGGGTCAGCTCCTCCTGCGGGAAGGGTGCCTCTGTCTCCACCGCCGGGTCCGCCGCGTCCTCCGTCGTCGCCGCGCCGGGCGTCAGCCCCCAGCGGTCGATGAATTTCGTAAAGCCCAGCCGCCGGAACAGCCCGTACAGCGCGCCCTGCGTCTGCAGCTGCCACAGCGTGTCCTCCGGCCGGAACGCCAGCGGCGCATCCGGCCGGATGGTGGCCAGCGTATAGCTCAGACGGGCGCTCTGCTCCCCGGCGGCCAGCTTCTTTTTCTGCCCCGGGGTCAGCCCCTCGTCCTCCAGCGCGGCGTATACGCCCTCGAGCGAGCCGAACCGGTGCAGCAGCTCCATGGCGCCCTTTTCCCCGATGCCGGGCACGCCCGGAATGTTGTCCGAGCTGTCCCCCATCAGCGCCTTCAGATCCACGAGCTTTTCCGGCTCAAAGCCGTATTCCTCCCTAAAGCGCGCCGGGTCGTATTCAATCGTCTCCGTGCGGCCCATGCGGGTTTTGATGTGGATGACGTGGGTCCGCTCCGTCACCAGCTGCAGCACGTCCCGGTCCCCGCTGACCAGCCGGCAGTCCCAGCCGCTCTGCGCCGCCCGCTGTCCGAACAGCCCCAGCAGATCGTCCGCCTCCCAGCCCTCCAGCTCGTAGCGGCGGATGCCCATGGTGTCGAGGACCTCTTTCATCAGCGGCATCTGCGTTTTCAGCTCCTCCGGCATTGGCCGGCGGCCCGCCTTGTACGCGTCGTACAGCCGATGCCGATGCGTCGGCGCGTGCACGTCAAAGGCCACGCACACCCCGTCCGGCCGTTCCCGCTCGTACAGACTCTGCAGAATGCTCAGAAAGCCGAACACGCCGTTTGTCGGCGTCCCGTCCGGCGCGTTCAGCGCCCGGATGCCGTAAAACGCCCGGTTGATGATGGAGTTGCCGTCCAGCACAAGAAGCTTCATGGTTCCGCTCTCTTTCTTCCCGTTTCAATCGTATAGTATACCATATCCCGCCGCCAAAAGAAAACCGCCGCGGCCGTTCTTTTCCGCTCGGGCTTTACGCCGCGGCGCGGTCCGCCCGGAACACCTCCAGCAGATACAGCCCCAGCCCCAGCCAGATAAAGCCGAAGCTGAGCAGCTTCATCCCCGTCATGCTCTCGCCGAGCAGCAGACTGCACACCAGTCCCAGCGAGGGACTCAGATACTGCATCACGCCCGTCAGCGTCAGCGGCAGCCGCCGCACGCCCAGCGCGAAAAACACCATCGGCAGCCCCGTGACAAGACCGCCGCCGATCAAAAACAGCTGCCGCCCCACCGTCAGGCCCGCCAGTCCGTTCTCGCCCCGGCAAAACACCAGGATATATGCGACAGCCAGCGGCGTCATCATCACAATTTCCGCGCTGGTGCTGACAACGGAGTCGATGTCCAGCCCCTTTTTGATGGCCGAATACACCGCAAAGCACAGCGCCAGCAGCACCGTCACCCACGGAAACCCGCCGAAACCGCCGAAGCTCAGCGCGATGCCGACAACCACGAACACCAGAATGCCGACATGCTTCCAGGTCACTCTCTCCCGGTATACAACAGCGCCCAGCGCGAACATGATCAGCGGCATGATATAGTACCCCAGCGAGCACTCCATGATTTTCCCGTCCCGCACCGCGAACAGATACACCGACCAGTCCGCCAGCAGCAGCGCGGCCGCCGGGATTTCCCGCCGCCGCAGCTCCCGGGTCGTGAATACGGCCGCCAGCTGTCCCAGCTTCCCCTGCGCCGCCAGAATTCCAAGACAGCACACCGCCGCCCACAAAATCCTGGACGCCAGCAGAAACGCCGTGTCCGCCTGCGCGTCAATGGCCCAGTACAGCGGCTGGAAGCCCCAGAAAAAATAGCAGCCCACCAGCCACAGCAGCCCCGTCCTTTGCTTTGCCCTGTTGTCCGTCATTTCTCACCCTTCAGCTCTATCAGCCGGTCGCGCAGCACGGCCGCGTATTCAAATTCCAGCATGCGCGACGCTTCCTTCATTTCCTTCTCCAGCCGTTCTATCTCCGCCCGCCGCTCCGAGGCCGTCATGCGCACGCCGCGGCGGTTTTTCGTGTCGGTCGGCCCGGCCGCCTCGGACACCGAGGGCATGTCGCGCAGCCCTTTGACGATGGTCCGCGGCACAATGCCGTGCTGCTCGTTATAGGCCATCTGGATGGCGCGGCGGCGGGCCGTTTCGTCGATGGCCGCCCGCATGGAGGGCGTCACCGTGTCGGCATAGAGGATGACCAGACCCTCCGCGTTGCGCGCCGCGCGCCCGATGGTCTGGATCAGACTCGTCTCCGAGCGCAAAAAGCCCTCCTTGTCCGCGTCGAGAATTGCCACCAGCGACACCTCCGGCAGATCCAGCCCCTCGCGCAGCAGATTGATTCCGACCAGCACGTCAAAGCGGCCCGCCCGCAGATCGCGGATGATTTCCATGCGCTCAAGCGCGGCGATGCTGTGGTGCAGATACCGGCACCGAACCCCCGCTCCGTCCAGATACGCCGTCAGATCCTCCGCCATGCGCACGGTCAGCGTGGTCACCAGCACGCGCTCGTTTTTCTCCGTCCGGGCGTGGATTTCCGCGAGCAGATCGTCCACCTGATCCTCCACGGGACGCACCTCCACCCGCGGATCCGGCAGTCCGGTGGGCCGGATGACCTGCTCGACAATCTGACCGGCCCGCTCGCGCTCGTACTCCCCGGGCGTGGCGGACACATAAACCGCCTGTCCAATCCGCTCGTTGAACTCCTCAAACCGCAGCGGCCGGTTGTCGTAGGCGGAGGGCAGCCGAAAGCCGAATTCCACCAGCGTCTCCTTGCGGCTGCGGTCCCCGCGGTACATCGCCCGCACCTGCGGCAGCGTCACATGGCTCTCGTCCACAAACAGGAGAAAATCCTTCGGCAGATAATCCAGCAGCGTCATCGGCGCCGAGCCCGGCTCCCGCCCGGAGATAATCCGGGAATAATTCTCGATGCCCGTGCAATAGCCGAGCTCCTGCATCATCTCGATGTCGTACTCGGTCCGCTGGCGGATGCGCTGCTCCTCAAGCAGCTTGCCCTTATCCCGGAAATACGCGCAGCGCTCGTCCAGCTCCTCGCGGATGGCGCGGACGGCGCGCTCCATTTTTTCGTGCGTGGTGACATAGTGGCTCGCGGGATAGATGGCGGCGTGGTTGAGCCGCCGGGTCACCGCGCCGGTCAGCGCGGTAATCTCCGAGATGCGGTCGATCTCGTCCCCGAAAAACTCCACCCGGATGGCCTTGTCCGTCGAATAAGCCGGGAAAATATCCAGCGTATCGCCCCGCACACGGAATTTGTTTCGTTCAAAGGAAATGTCGTTGCGCTCATAGCGGATGTCCACCAGCCGCCGCAGCACCTCATCCATGGGTCGGACCATGCCCGGCCGCAGGGAGAGAACCATGTTCGCGTAATCAATCGGGTCGCCCAGCCCGTAAATGCAGCTGACGGAGGACACGATGATGACGTCCCGCCGCTCAAACAGCGAGCTTGTGGCGCTGTGGCGCAGGCGGTCGATTTCCTCGTTGATGGAGGCGTCTTTTTCGATGAAGGTATCCGTATGGGGAATGTAGGCCTCCGGCTGGTAGTAATCGTAATAGGAGACGAAATACTCCACGGCGTTGTCCGGGAAAAACTCCCGAAACTCCCCGCACAGCTGGGCCGCCAGCGTCTTGTTGTGGGCCAGCACCAGCGTCGGCCGCTGCAGCCGCTCGATGACCTTGGCCATGGTATAGGTTTTGCCGCTGCCCGTCACGCCAAGCAGCACCTGCTCGTCCAGCCCCGCCCGCAGCCCGGCCGCCAGCGCCTCAATGGCCTGCGGCTGATCTCCCGCCGGCTCATACTCGCTCACCACGTGAAACTCCGCCATCGTCCGCCGCCTCTCCTTCCCTCAACTCATATTTCAAATTGTTATTATACCATACCTGTGATAAAATACTATCTCGACAAACACTTTTTCCATCCGGAGGTTTTTTATGAAGCGATTTTCCCGTCCGGCGGCGCTGGCGCTGGCTGTGATGCTGCTTTTCGCACTGGCGGTCCCCGGTCTTGCCGTAGAGGAGGAGAGCGCGGTTTCCGCCTCCCACGGCGGCGGTGAGGGTTCGGAAACGGGCTACATCCCCTCCGTATACACGCCGGCCGGCGCGCACGAGACCGCTTTGAACCGGGCGACAAATCTTCCCTCTGCCTGGGACGCGCGGGATTACGGCTATGTGCCCGCCGACGTGCGGAGCCAGGGGGATTACGGCAACTGCTGGGCCTTTGCCGCCATCGCCTGCGCCGAGAGCTGCGCGCTCAAAAACTCACTCCTGTCCGGCGTGACAACGAATACCATCGACCTGTCCGAATGGCATCTGACCTGGTTTAATTACCACCGGGTCGACGGCTCTTCGGACGCCATCGCGGAGGATTACAACGTCTGTCTGAGCCGCTCCGACTCCTATCTCGACATCGGCGGCAACGCCTCCATGTCCACGTTCACGCTGGCGGCCCGCCGCGGCATCGCGGACGAGGCGGCCACCAACACCCGCTGGAGCACGATTGCCGCGAACGCCTCTGCCGCCGTCGATTCCTCCACGGCGTATCAGGACGTCGAGGTGCTGACGGACGCCGTCTGGCTCTCCATGGGCGAGGAATACCGGGACGAGGTCAAGCAATGGCTGATGACCTGCGGCGCGGGGGATATGGATTTCTACTACTCGAGCTCTTCCCGGAATTACAATTCCGCCACCGCCTCTTATTACCAGAACACCCAGACCTCCCGCAACCACGAGGTCACGCTTGTCGGTTGGGACGATGCGTACCCCGCCTCGAATTTCAGCCGCACCCCCGCCGGGGACGGCGCCTGGCTGTGCCGCAACTCCTGGGGCAGCGACTGGGGCGACGGGGGCTATTTCTGGATCAGCTATTACGACACCTCGCTCGAAGAAAACCAGGTCTGCTTCTACACCTTCCGGGCGGCGGACAGCGAGGAGCTGGTGTATCAGTACGACGGCAACGCCTGCGACGATTACTGGTCCTCCTCCAACGGGACCAAGTCCTACGCCATGTACGGCAACGTGTACACCTCCTCTTCCGTCCCCGAGCAGCTTACGGAGGTCATGCTCTGCAGCTATCAGGAGGGGGTCTCCTACACCGTCACGGTCTATACGGACGTGGCAGCGAACTGCTCCAATCCCACCCAGGGCACGGCCGTTTCCGTCCAGACGGGCACCATGGCCACCGCCGGCTACCACACCATCGCGCTCTCCAAGCCCGTCACGCTGCTGCCCGGCACGCGCTTTTCCGTCGTGGCCACGGTCGGCAGCGCCCCTCTTGCGGACAGCAGCCAGCCCAACGCCGTGGTCCCCATCTCCACCTCCGTCCGCTACGACACCTACAGCCACGTGGACTCCGTCGAGGGCGGCCAGAGCTTTGCCTGCTTCGCCTCCGGCCGGTGGTATGACCTGGCGGAGCGCCAGATTTTCACCAACAGCTCCGTCGGCGCCACCGCCCGCATCAAGGCCGTCACCCGCACGCTCGATTACGTGAAGCCCTTTACGGACACGCTGACCGGCCTCTACTACTCCGATGCGGTCCGCTGGGCGGTGGAAAACGGCATCACCACGGGCACATCCTCCACCACCTTCTCCCCCGGCGACAGCTGCACCCGCGCCCAGGCCATCACCTTCCTCTGGCGCGCGAACGGCTGCCCGTCCGCAAGCGCGGGCACAGTCAATCCCTTCACGGATGTCCCCGCCGGGCAATATTATACCGAGGCCGTTCTCTGGGCGGTGGAGAAGGGCATCACCGCGGGCACTTCCTCCACCACCTTCTCCCCCAACAACACCTGCACCCGCGGCCAGATTGTCACCTTCCTCTGGCGCGCGCTGTTCCGTCCCGCCGGCGGCGCCTCAAACCCCTTCACGGATGTCAGGACCGGGGATTATTTCTACGAGCCCGTCCTCTGGGCCGTGCAGACCGGCGTCACCAACGGCACCTCCTCCACGACCTTCTCCCCCAATGACATCTGCACCCGCGGCCAGATTGTCACCTTCCTCTATCGCGCTTACACATAAGACCGCGCCGCACCATTCCCGGCACGCAAGCTGCCCGTCTTAAGGCAACACCGCACAATTCTCGGCACGCAATCGCCCGCCTTAAAAGGAAGGCG
>R18__coassemble_1695_pt1 | contig 20732 bp, 14 predicted proteins | sample R18__metabat2_low_PE_004 | metagenome-assembled genome bin R18
ACCCCCGGCGCGGGCCCCGCAACGGGGGGTCCCTCGACGGCGGGGGCGGGCTCCGCAACGGGAGCTTCCTCGACGGCGGGGACAGGCTCCGCAATGGGAACCGCCTCAACAGCGGGAGCGGGCTCCGCAACGGGAGCTTCCTCGATGACGGGAGCGGGCTCCGTAATGGGGGCTTCCTCGACGACGGAGGCGGGCTCCGGAATGGGGGCTTCCTCAACGACGGGGGCAGGTTCCTCAACAGGAACCGTCTCGACAACCGGAGCGGGCTCCGCGACGGGGGCTTCTTCTACGACGACAGCGGGCATCTCAACCGGGATTTCCGCCACGACCGGCGTGGGAGGAACGGTGGAGGGAGCGGGCGCGCCGCCGCCCTCGGCCAGCAGCATTTCGTAGAAGGACTGCAGCTGCTTTTTGCTCCAGATGCGCGGCACGGGATAGAGAGGACAGGCCTCCTTGTCGGCCCACTCCGCCATCTGCGGGATGTCCTCGGGCCGGATTTCGGAAAAGCCGGTGGGCAGACCCATGCGGCGGTTCGCCTGTTCAATCCAGTCAAGGAAGGCCATGGCCTTTTGCTGTTCATCGGCGCCGCCGAGACCGCAGACATCGGCCAGTTCCGACAGCCGCTTCCACGCCCGGGAGCCGTAGCGGCGCATCACATGGGGCAGAAGCGTTCCCATAACAAGCCCGTGCGGCAGACCGTACAGAGCGCTGAGCGGGTGGCCGCAGGCGTGCACATAGCCGACACAGGCGCGGGTAAAGGTGCGCCCGGCGTAAAAGGCCGCAAGCTGCATATTCTGGCGCGCCTCCAGATCGGAGCCGTCGGAATACGCCCGCTCGATATTTTCGTAAATCAGCTTGACCGCGCGGCGAGCGAGATATTTCTCCGTGGCGGTGCAAAGACGCCAGTTGGTATACGCCTCGACCGCGTGGCACAGCGCGTCCATGCCCGTCGTGGCCGTGGTGAAGGGCGACATGCCAACCGTGAGTTCGGGGTCAAGGACCGCCCACTTCGGCAGAAGGGCGGAATCGCTGATGGAGGCCTTATGCTTTGTCTCCGCCACCGTGATAACAGCGGCGACGGTGGTCTCCGAGCCGGTACCGGCGGTTGTCGGCACCGCCCAGAAGGGCAGAATTTTTTTGTGCGCCTTCATGAGCCCCTGCATCTGCTCGACGGTTTTGTTGGGGTTGGCGTTGCGGGCGGCAATGGCCTTGGCGCAGTCCATGACGGAGCCGCCGCCGAAGGCAATCATGCCGTCACAGCCCGCCTGCTGCAGGGCGGAAAGCCCCGCTTCGACGTTCTCGTCGGTGGGATTGGCCTGCAGAGAGGAAAACATCGTCCAGCGGACGCCGGCCGCGTCGAGCGCCGAGGTCAGCCCGTCCGTCAGGCCGCTGCGCGCGATGTGCGGTCCGCAGACAAGAAAGACATGCGTGACGCCCTGAGCGCGGATTTTTTCCGGCAGGTCGCGGATGCAGCCCGGGCCCTCGATGGTCTCGGGGGTGCGGTAGCCCACAAAGCAGTTGCCGATTTTGATGCCGGTCTGATACAGACGGCAGTAAAGCTTGCTGGTCATATGTCAGACCCTCCTTTTAACGTTCGAAAAGCTTCAGCAGAGGAAGCTTCCAGCGGTATTTTTTGCCGGTGTAGGGGTGCTCGCGCAGGGAAAGATTGAAGCAGCGGCGCCCTTTGAGCACCGTGGTGGGGTGCGTGAATTCGCGGAAACCCCACTCGCCGTGATAGGCGCCCATGCCGGAATGGCCCGTGCCGTTGAAGGGAACGCCCTTGACCATCAGATGCAGGCAGACCTCGTTAATGCAGCCGCCGCCATACTGCTGGGTGGACATGACGCGGTCGGCCCATTTTTTGTTTTTGGTAAACACGTAGAGGGCAAGACCGTGCTCGCGCGAGGCGATGGTGTCAAGAAGCGAGTCAATCTCGTCATCCGGGAAGGGCACAACCGGCAGCAGCGGGCAGAACAGCTCGTGATTGCAGATCGGCTCCTCCGCCCGGACGGGATAAATCACGGTGGGCGCGTAGCGCAGCGTGTCGGGATCGCCCCGGCCGCCGAGAACGATGCGCTCGCGGTATTGCCCCGCCTCTGCCGCGCAGCGGTCGTAGGCCGCGCGGGTAATCAGACGGGGATACTCGGCATTGGCGACGGGGTCGGTGCCGATCTGTTTGGCAAAGGCCGCCTTGAGACACTCGAGGAAGCGGTCCGCCACCTCGGCCGCGACGGCAACCTGGTTGACGTTGATACAGATCTGGCCGGCGTTGCAAAGCTTGAAAAAGGCAATCTTGCGGGCGGCGTCCTTGAGGTTGGCGTCCTTGCGGACGATGCACCAGTTGCCGGTTTCGCCGCCGAGTTCCAGCGCCACGGGGGTGAGGTTTTCGGCCGCGGACTGCAGCACATGGCGGCCGACCCGGGGCGAGCCGGTGTAAAAAATCTTGTCGAAGCGCTCGGCAAGGAAAAGATCCGCCGTGTCATGGCCGCCGTCGACCACGGTCACGTAGTTTTCGGGGAAGACCTCCGCCACCATGCGGCGCATCAGCGCGGTGCAATGGGGGCTTTTGGAGCTGGCCTTGATGACAGCCGTATTGCCGCCCGCGATGGCGGCCGCCAGCACGCCGAAGGAAAGCAGAATCGGGAAGTTGAAGGGGCTGATAATCAGCGTAACGCCGTAGGGCATCTTGTAGACCGTGGTGCGGCTGCTCGGGAAGCAGACAAGGCCGCTGGAGTGCTTTTCCGGCCGGGCCCAGCGCTTGAGACCGCGGATGGTCTCGTTGAGCTCGAGAATGACGGAGCCGATATCGCAGAAATAGCCCTCTGCCTCGCTGCGGCCGAGGTCCGCCGCGAGCGCCTCGAGCAGGTCCGCCTCGTGACGAATGACCGTGTCCTTGAGCTTTTTGAGCTGGTCCACGCGCCAGTCCGCGTCCAGCGTGGCACCGGTGCGGAAATAGGCCCGCTGCTTTTCCACCAGAGCGTGAACGGTTTGCTGCGTCCATTGCATAAAGCATCTCTCCTTTGCATAACAAATTCGTATAGTTATCCCATTGTCATTGAGTATACCACAAAACCGCGCTTCACACAAGACAAACTCCCCCGCGCGCAGGCGCGGAGGAGTGCGTGTTATTCATCGGATGGGTCCTGCGCAGGGTGCGGCGCCGGAGCGGAGGCGGTAAAAAACGGGTCCATGCGGGCGCCGGGCAGCAGACGGAACGTAAGCCCGACAAAATACCCCGTGCCCAGCACGGAGGCCACGGAGCTGATGCCGACGGAGAGAACCAGCTTTTCCGGCGCCAGCAGCCATGTGCCGAGATTCACGAGCAGCGCCAAAAGAACATAGATGCCGTCCGCGACGCGCTTGATCACAGAGAGCTTTTTGCCCGTGACGCGGCTGATGACGTTGTTGAGCTCGTCCGGCGCCGGCAGCATCAGATCGCAGCCGCTGATCAGCGCCACGCCGAAGCCCTGGATTGCAATGCCAAGAACGAGGGCAAGAAGCTTCTGCCACAGGCAGAGCGTCGGATGCCACAGAGCGAGAAACAGATCCACCAGCTTGCCGAAGGGAATGCCGACGCAAAGACACAGCACGCTCTTGAGCGTGACGCGCTTTTGCACCAGCACCTGGCCGCAGACACAGAGAAAATGCAGCGCGATGGTGGTGTTGCCGAGAGAGAGAAGCGATTCCCACCGGGTGCCGAGGAAGATATTCGTCACCGCGTCCGGCAGCGCCGTGATGGGCGAAACACCCCAGACCGTGCGCTTGAGCAGCGTCAGACCGATGGCCATGCAGACAAGACCCGCGACGTATTGCGCAATGCGGCGAGGCAGGCTGCGATTTTTCATTGCTGTGCCGCCTCCGATTCAAAGGGGAAGACAAAGGGCAGCGACAGCTCGTCGCGCAGGGAGCACAGCTCGCGCCGGATGCTCTCCCCCACCGGGACGCCGCGGTCCTTGCGTTCCTGCCGGGCGAGATATTCCTTTTCGCCGGCGGTGTAAATCCGCTCGGCGCCGGGGGCCTTTTCCGACGCGCGCAGGGCGCGGCAGATGTCGCCCGCCGTTTTCCGAAACGTGTCCAGTCCCATGAAAAACTCCGGATTGATGACAAAGAAGAAATGGCCCAGATGAAACAGCCGGTTTGAGCCGTCCGGATTTTTGCCGCTGAGCGCCTTCATGAAGGGGCCGCCCGAGAGCGCGGCGGAGAGAATCTCCACAATCGCCGTGAAGCCGTAGCCCTTATAGCCGCCGGTCGCCTCCCCCGCGCCGCCGATGGAGAGCAAGGCGCACTCGCCCGCGCGCATCCGGCGCAGAATCTCGCCGGAGTCGGTCATGGTGCCGCCGTCGCGCGTGACGACAAGACCGGCCGGGGTGGGCTCGCCATTGCGCTCGTAATATTCAATCTTTCCGTTTTGGACGATGGAGGTGGCGCAGTCGAAATTGAAAGGAAACGGCTCGTCCGTCGGCATGGTGAAGGTGAGAGGGTTGGTGCCCATCATGGGCTCGACGCCGAAGGTTGGCGCGACGGAGGGGCGGGCGTTGGTGCCGGTAATGCCGATCATGCCGGCGTCGGCCGCCATGCCGGACCAGTAGCCCGCGATGCCGTAATGGGTGGAGTTGAACACCGTGCCGCCCGCCATGCCGTAGACGCGCGCTTTTTCGATCAGGCGCTCCATCATGCGATACGAGGCCACCATGCCCATGCCGTCGTGCGCGTCCATGACCAGCGTGGTGGGCGTTTCGCGCACCACCTCCAGCTCGGTGACGGGCTTAAGCGTGCCGTTGCGGATGCGGTCAAGATAGATGGGCTTGAAGCGGTTGCAGCCGTGGCTTTCGATGCCGCGGCGGTCGGACTCGAGCAGAACGTCGGTGCAGATTTCGGCGTCCGCGGTCGGCACGCCGTAGCGTTCGAAGACCGCCACCATGAAATCGTGCATCAGAGTCCAGGGAACATAGGGTCTTGTTTCCATTGGGTATAACGCCTCCGTGACAGGTTTGAATTCAATAGATCCATTATACGACGGCATTTTGCATCTGACAAGCATCCGGGCGGTTGACATATCCATGCAAAATGGGATATATTTTTGACAGAGCAGAATGCAATGAAAACCAATCTGAAAGGAGCACATCATGAAAAAACTGTTCTGCCTGTTTTTGTGTCTTGCCATGGCGCTGAGTCTCGGCATCGGCGTTACGGCCTCCTCCGGCGAGGCGGACGCCTCGGGGGAAACCTCTTCCTCTGCCGCCACGGTGACGGAATCCGCCGCCGCGAACCCGGACAAGGCCATCACGCTCGACGGCGTCGCCATGGGCCAGGTCAACCAGCTGGTGACCACCGCCGTTCTCGCCTTTGACGGCGGCGAAGCCGACGAGGCGCACTCGCTGCGCGACGGTCTGGAGGAGGTCGACGGCGTGACCTATATCACCGCCGACGAGGATAACAGCGTGGGCATCGCCATCCGCAACACCGGCGCGTTTGTGCTGGGCGGCAGCTCCGACCCGGAGCTCGTGGCCGAGAAGATCAACTTTTCCTACATCACGGGCGAGTATTATCCCGACTGGGACGCCTTCTGCGAGGCCATGGGCTATGAGGCCGGCGCCACGCTGGAGGAAATCGCCGAGTCTCTGGTCGCAAGCGGCAAAACCGGCAGCTACACCAATCTGGGTCTGGCCGAGCCCGAGACCGTGGTTCTCAGCGACTATGTCATCGATCTGACGGGCATCGGCGGCAACGACATGGGCGGCTACGGCGCGGCGGTGTATGTTTCGGATAACGCCGTGGCGGAGCTGAACAACTTCCGCGTCATCACCCGCGGCCCGGCCCGCGGCACGCTGTTCACCCGTTTCGGCGCCACCGTGACGGTGAACGATTCCGTCTTCTATGCCGTTTCGAACCCCGCTCTGTCCGCGTCGCAGGGCTGCCCTCCCGGACTGTTTCTGGAGGGCGCGGTGCGCGCCACCAACGCGGTGGGCGCCTCGTGCGTAACCTATAACAACTCCGTGGTCGTCAGCCAGGGCTGGGGCGCGCTGAGCACCGACAGCGACGATCTGTACACCAGCTGGGACGACCCGACCGAGCTGCACATCAACGACAGCTACATCGCCGTTCTGACCAGCGGCTACGGCGCGTATTCCGACGGCGCCGCCCGGGATTACTTTACCGGCAGCGCCATTGACGTGCCGGACTACGCCGCCGTGGAAACCGGCAGCGGCATCGTCTCCTTTGTCGACTGCGTCATCAACGCGGGCATGTACGGCGTGATGACTCACTCCGGCAACAGCAAGGGCGAAATCGTCTTTGAAAACACCGAGCTGCATGTGGGCGAGGCCGGCGTCATGCTGCGCGACACGGCGAATACCGTGCTGTTTGACAACTGCACCATCGCCTTTGACGGCACGGAGACCATCGACCCCGCTCTGGCGGAAAGCTACGGCGTGGACATGGCGGATCTTGACGAGCAGTTCGGCACCGAGGACGGCGTGGATGTCGATTATGTCCACACCATCTTCCGCTCCGAGGATTCCAACTGCATCGTGAAGCTGATCCACAACTCCGACTCCGGCTCCGGCACGGAGAGCAGCTGCACGGCGCCCGTTGTGACCATCCGCGACAGCGTCATGTCCGGCAACATCCTCAACACCGCCGCCATGGAGGGCGATGAATACACCGCCACCAGCGGCCCCGCCGGCGAGGGCGTGCGTCCGGGACGCAGTCTGACCGTCGTGCTGGAGGGCAGCGAAATCACCGGCGCCATCTCTCTGGCGGCCGACACCTGGGAAGTGACCACCTTTGCCTCCGGCAGCAACGCCTCGCAGGAAATCGGCTATGCCGAAACGACGGTGCTTGGCGCCTATCATGACGAGGGCTGCGGTCTGTCCCTGACGCTCGAGGACGGCGCCGTGTGGAACGTGACGGAGACCTCGTATCTGACGGAGCTCGTCATCGGCACCGATTGCGTCGTCAACGGCGGCACCATGACCGTCGACGGCGTGGAGACCCCCATCGCCGCCGGCAGCTACAGCGGCGAGATCGTCATCACCGCCGGCAGCGTGCTTGCCTCCGTCGAGGTCAGCGGCGAGATGTATGTCCGCGTGGAGGATCTGCTCGCGGCCATCGGCTGATTAAGAAAACACAAACCGGGCGGCAGTCCCCTGCCGCCCGGACGGAAAACAAAACGAGAATCCCGTTTCCGTTCATGGGCGGAAACGGGATTCTTGTTTTTATTGTTTTTTACAGCTGATCGCTGAGCGCGTGGAAGGCGTCGTCGGCAATGTCGATGGCCAGATCGATGTCCTGGTCGGAAAGCGCCGCGTTGATGAAATGATTGTGATGCGAGGTGATAAACAGACCCCTCGCGACACATTCGGCCACCCAGCGCTGATGGAGCATCAGACTGTCATCGTTCGCCACGCGCAGATAAAACAGCGCGGGCTCACCCGAGACAACCAGATCAAAGCCGTAGCGCTTGCCGGCCTGCTTGAGACCCTCGGTCAGACGGGTGCCCTTTTCGCGGAAGAGCGCGGGCGTATCGAGGGCCTTCATCTTCTTAATGCAGGCGATGCAGGCCGCCATCGGCACGGCGCTCATCCAGTACGATCCCGTGAAGGACAGGGAGGACACCGTGCTTTTGAGCTCCTCGCGGCCGCAGACCGCCGACATGTTCCAGCCGTTCGCAAGCGCCTTGCAGAAGCAGATCATGTCCGCCTTGAAGCCGTAATAGTGGTCCGAGCCCGCGAGGTCCAGACGGAAGCCCGCCCGCACGTCGTCGATAATCAGCAAAATGCCGCGCTCGTCGCAGAATTGGCGGACCGAAGCCCAGTATTCCTTTGTCGCCGTGCGGTTGTCATAGAAGTTGCCGTGGTCGTAGGGCTGGGCAATCAGCGCCGCGACATCGCCGTGGTGCTCGTCATAGGCCGTTTTGAGCGCCTCCAGGTCAAACCAGGGCAGGATGACGTTGTTCGCGGTTTCCTCCGGCAGAATGCCGGGATAGTCCGCGCGCATGGCCCAGGGCTGGTTGCCGTGGTAGTAGCCCTTGAGGAAGAAGATTTTCTTTTTTCCCGTGTGGGCGCGGGCGGTCAGAATGGAGAGTGTGGTGGCGTCGGTGCCGTTTTTGAGGAAGAAGGCCCAGTCGGCGCTGGCGACCGTGTCCACCAGAAGCTCGGCGCACTCCACCATGACGTGGCTGGGCGCCGTGACGCAGTTTTCATAACGTATCTGGGCCAGCGCTGCCGCGTCCACGTCCGGGTCGTTATAGCCCAGAACGTTCGGGCCGTAGGCGCACATCATGTCCAGATACCGGTTGCCGTCCATGTCCCAGAAATAGGTTCCCTCCGCGCGGGAGGAAATCAGCGGCCAGTTCTCAATCGGCAGAAACAGCCCCTCGGAGGGGCCGAGATGGCCGTACACGCCGGAGGGAATGACCTTTTGCGCGCGGTCAAACCAGGCGCGGCTTTGGGTGTGGTCGTATTTCGGATAACGATAGGTGCTCATGTCTCTTCCTCCTTACGCCAGATAACCGGACACACGGTCGAGAATCCGGTTGATGTTGTCCACCATGGACACCATGCCCGCAATGCGGATGTTGCCGCGGCAGAGCTCGCCGATGGTGGAGACGGTGCCCGCAAAGAGTCCCGCCGCCAAATCCACGGTGGCAAACTCCATCAGCGCCCGCGGATTGTCGCAGGCGGCTTTCACGGTGGAAAAGCGGCCGTCGCGCACGCGGATGGTGGCGCAGACGCCGTCCTTGATGCCAAGGAGGACATCGCCGTCCACGGTATTGGAGGCCGAGATGCGGCCGATGGGGTCGTAGTTGGCGGCGGCGGAAATCGCGCCCGCCACGGTGTAGAGCGTGAGATTGGTGCTCTGCTCAAAGAAAGCGCGGTCGGAAAGCGCCTCCTCGCTCGGACGAAGCAGCTCCTGCAGTCGGTCGGTCAGCTTGGTGAAGGGGCCGAGAAGAAAGCGGATGGTGGTCAGCGGCGCCTTCACGGGAAGACCGGGTTTGGCGTTGTCGATGAGCGCGTTGAAGGCCTCGGGCGTGGAAAAGGTCATCTTGGCCGTGCAGCCCGACTCCCCCTCCGTCATGCGGCAGCCCTCGCGCGTGAAATGCCAGGTCGCCGAGGGACCGTTTTTCACCGCGAAGCAGAGGGACACGGGCTTGTTCAGGTCCCGAAGAATCGCGGCCGCCTTTTCGTCCGTGGCGCACAGATTCTCCAGGGCGCCGAGCACACCGAACATGTTGATGGCGGCCAGCGCGGTTGCGTCTTTTTGCATGATTGTATCCTCCCCCATTCAAAAATAGATTTTTGTATTTTGGTGATTTTTATTCCCCGTCGGATGAGTCGGAAAGCTCCTCACGGACCTGCTGCAGCACAAAGCCCAGCTGGTTCATTCCCTTCCATTTGAGCGGATTGGAAATAGCCGGGTCCGCCGCCGCGAGGCCGGCGCCCCATACACGTTCCGTCCGCGAGGCATAGACAAGCAGCGCGTCCTGCGTCGCAAGCAGCGCCTCGCGCAGGGCCGGGTTCTGACGGAATTTTTCGCGTGTCGCGCGGTAGAGCAAAAGCTGGCGCCGTCCCTCCCAGAAGACGGAGACGACGTTTTTGATGGCGGAGGCCAGCTTGCGCTGCTCCACCGGATCGGAGGCAGCAAGAATTTTTTCCGCGCCGGCGCTATCGCCGAACAGGAGCGCTTTTTGCACCAGAAGATACTGCTGCGCCGAGGTATAGGTCTGACCGTCGATTTCGAGCGCGCAGGGGTACTCACTGGTCAGATAGCCCTCCGCCGCCTCGGGATTGCCGAAGAGGACAAAGGCGCGGGCGCTGCGGGCTGCGCGGGCGGGAGCGGACTTATCCGACACGCTGACGGTCTCCAGCCGGTCCAGCCAGCGCTGAATGACCCCCTCGCGCAGCAAATCCAGAACCGTTCCCTCGCAGATTCCCTCCGCCCGCCACGCCGCGGTCAGCAGCGCCAGAAGGAGCTTGGGCCCCGCCTCGGATACATCCGCGGTAGAAAGCGCCGTAAAGTTGAAGCCCAGCCCGTGGGCGCGTAGCGTTTCGGAATAGTGCGCGGTGTCAAATTCCGGGTGTTTGGCGCAGAAAGCGCGAAGCGCCTCCGACAGCGCGGTCACCGTCGGGGAATAGGCCAGCACGGGGGCAGGCTGTTTGTCAGCGGGCATATCCGGCGTGCGGACGCCGGCGGACCAGGCGCCAAAAGAATCCTCCCGCAGAGCGGGCAGGAAGGATGTGAGAGCTTCGTATTGATTCATGTCTTATCCTCCGAAAACCGGGTACGACGAAGAGCGGCCTCCACCACATGGCGGACCAGCACCGCCGTCGTCACAGCGCCGACGCCGCCCGGTACGGGCGTAATGGCGGACACCACGCGCTCCGCCTCGTCAAAGAGAACGTCGCCGCAAAGCTTGCCCTTCGCTTCATTCCAGCCGATGCCGACATCGACCACAATCTGGCCCGGGGCAAAATACGACGCATCCAGCGATTCCATCCGCCCCATGCAGACGACAACGATTTCCGCCGCCCGTGTGGCCGAGGCCAGGTCCGCTGTACGCGAATGGCACAGCGTGACCGTGGCGTCCCGGTGCGTCAGCAGCATGGCGGCCGGCCGGCCGACCACCAGACTGCGGCCGACCACCGCGGCGCGCTTGCCCGCGCAGGAGACGCCGTAATAATCGAGAATTTCCATCGCGGCCCTCGCCGTGCAGGGCACAAAGCCCACCGGCGTATTCGTGAACACACCGCCGAGCGAGCCGTCGGTGCAGCCGTCCACATCCTTGTCCGGGCGGATGCGGCGGCGGGCCAGCTCGCCGTCGAGCTGCGCGGGCAGCGGACGAAAGAGCAAAATGCCGTGCACCGTATCGTCCGCGTTGAGCGCGTCGAGTGACGCGAAGAAAGTGTCCGGGTCCACCGTTTCCGGCAGGACTACGGAGCGGACCGCCACGCCCACGGCCTCGCAGCGCTTGCAGGCGCCGCGCTCATAGCTGAGGTCATCGGGCCGTTCCCCGACGCGCAGGATGGCAAGCGTGGGCGTCACGCCCGCCGCGCGCAGCGCCGCCGCGTCCGCGGCGGATTGTTCGTTGAGTCGGGCCGCCACCGGGGCGCCCTTGAGCAGTTCGGCCATCAGCAAACCCTCCCATAGACAAGCCGATAGGTTTCGTCCGCGAGCGCAGCGGAACGGAGATACTCCTCCGCCTGCGCGTCCAGGGCGGCGGCCGCCGCCCGATCGGACAGGGATTTTGTGTTGACGCGGACATTGAGATCGGCCGCATACAGCGCCGCGCGAAAGAGCGCCGCTCCGGCGCCCGCATCGGAGACAATGAGCACGCTCCCCTTTTGCGCAAGCTCATACTGCAGGGCAATCCCCTGCGCCGCAAGACGCATCACGCGCAGCGGCACCTCCGCCGCCGCCGTAAGACAGCGGTCCATCACGCTCTGTCTGTCGGGCGCGTCCTTCGGCAGCGCGTAGGCGCGGGAAAGCGGCTCAAAGGCCACGGCGTCCGCCTCCACACAGGAAAGCAGCTCGAGCCGCAGACCATCCGCCGCGGCAAGAATACGCTCGATATCAACCTCCACAGCCGCATACTTCGGCTTGCCGAGCGTATAGCGGCAGACCATGGAGCCGAGGGCTGCTGCGAGAGCGCCCGCCAGCGCCGCTGCGCCGCCGCCGCCCGGGACCGGTGTTTTATCCGCCAGAGACCGGGCAAAGGCGGAAACGCTTTGTTCCAACATAATTTTGTTTCCTTCTATAGGGAAAAAAGCGGCTGTGAAACCGCTTTTTTCTTTTTTGTATGAGATTGAAGGGCGTTCAGCCCGCCAGCGCCTTGGCGCCCGCGGCCGCGGAGCCGGCGTCCGCCGTGTAGACATCCGCGCCGATTTCGTCGGCAAAGAGCTGTGTGATGGGCGCGCCGCCGATCATAATCTTCAGCTCCGGGCGGACCTCGCGCAGGGCCGCAACCGTATTACGCATGGCCGTCATGGTGGTGGTCAGCATGGCGGACAGCCCGACCAGCCGGCAGTCCGGATTGGCCTTGACAGCCTCGACAAACGCGTCGGTCGACACGCTGACGCCGAGGTCGATGACCTCAAAGCCGGCCGCCTCAATCATCAGCGCGACGAGATTCTTGCCGATGTCGTGCATATCGCCGGCGACCGTGCCGATGATGAACTTGCCGTAGCGGCCGACGGAATCCGCCGTCAGCACGGGACGCAGAACCGCAACGCCGCGCTGCATGGTCTTGGCGGAAATCATCATTTCGGGGACAAAGATTTCGTCCCGCTGGAACGCGTCGCCGATTTCGTCCATGGCCACGGTCATGGAATCGAGAATCTCCGTCGGAGAGACGCCGGCGTCGAGTTGGGCGCCGACCATGGACTCGATTTCTTTCAGAGCGCCGTCGAGAACGGCCTGCTTGATTGATTGAATCATATCTGTGTACCTCCGTAAATCAGAAGAGAATATCCATCGGGCGGCGGGCCTGTTCGAGCTGAGCGACCGTGAAGCCGAAGGTCTCGGCGTTGTAGGCGTCGATGGCGTCCGCAAGGCCCTTGTAGGTGCCGGGATAGTTGGAGCCGGGTCCGCCCTGGGTGATGCAGGGCAGGAAATAATCCTTGCCGCACTCCGCAATCAGCTTGCGGGCGGCGCGGTCGCAATCCGCCTGGGTCCAGCCGTCAAAGTCGACAAATTTGTTGTCGATGCCGCCCATGAAGGAGATTTGACCGCCGTATTTGGCGATGAGGTCCGGGATGTTGTTGGAATACATGCAGCCCTGCCACACGTCGATGCCCATCTCGATCATCGTCGGGACCAGATTGGCCGCGAAGGAATCGCTGTGGTGGACAATCAGCTCCACGCCGTGGTCGTGGTAGTAGCCGTAAATTTTTTTATACGGTTCGCAGAAGAAATCCGCGAACATCTGCGGGCTGAGGAAGGAGTTGCGCTCCGTGCCCCAGTCGTCGTGGTGGAAAATCATCTCCGGATGCAGCCGGTCGCAGATCTGTTCGGCGCGGCGCAGCTCGTGGTCCGCAAGGCAGTCAATCAGCTCGTGCAGCTCCGTGGGATTGGTGATGTAATACGGCAGCGCCTCGTTGATCGAGCAGAGGTGATGGACCATCTCGAACAGCCCCGGGGCAATCATCACGGCGCGGAAGGCCTTGTCCGCGTCCACAGCCTGCAGCATCTGCTCGCTGACCTGCCACAGTTCTTCCGGAAAGTCCAGAGACGGAACCTTGACATAATCGCGCCAGTGCTCGATGTCCTTGACGACAATCGTCTCCGGCGTGTGAATGGGGAAGCTGCCGGGTGTGCCGACGGGGAATTCCTGCAGCACGCCCCAAGGGGTCACGCCGCGTTCGCCGGGCTGAAGAAAGGGGCTTGCGAGCGTAAAGGGGTCAAAGCACAGGGCAATGGCCTCGTACTGATTGACAAAGCGCTCCCCCTTGCCGCGTAGACAGGCGCGGAAGTTTTCTTTGGCGGTTAACATAGGCATCCTCCGGAAAGATATTTTGTTCATTATACACAATATAACGCGGGTTTACAAATATGTTTTTTCCTCACTCCCGGGCGGGGGAAAGCGCAAAGCGGCAGCGGTAGCCGTCGTAGTACAGCTCGAACAGCTCATTGTGGTCCTGCTTGAGCACATGGGCATCGAAAACCTCGGTCTCGATTTCAATCACGGCCAGCGCCATGTTGGAGCAGTGGTCGGAGACGCGCTCGAGATTGGTCAGAAGGTCGTTGAAAACAAAGCCCTGCGTCATCTCACACAGACCGCTTTGCAGACGGCGGGTATGGTTGGACTTCATCTGCTCGGCAAGATTGTCAATCCACTCCTCCAGCGGCTCGACGCGCAGCGCCTTGTCGGCGTCGGAGTCCGTAAAGGCCGCGAAGGCAAGCCCCATGACCTCGCGCACGGCCGCGGTCATCACCGCAAGTTCCCGGCGGGCGGGGTCGGAAAAGACGATATTCTTCCGGGCCATCTCCTGCGCGGATTCGGCAATGTTCAGCGCGTGGTCCGCCATGCGCTCGAGGTCCGTGATGGCGCGCAGATATTTATACAGCTCGCCGTTTTGTTTGCCGTTGAGGCGGACGGCGTTGATTTTGACAAGATACGCGCCCAGCTTGTCCTCGTAGCGGTCCGTAAGACTCTCCCCCGACTCCACGAAGCGGAAGCCTTCTTCGTCATAGCCGTCGAGCAGAGAAATCGCCCGCTCCATGATATCACGGACGTGCACCGCCATGGCCTCGATGACGGAATGGCTCTGCTCCAGGGCAAGGACGGGGTGCGCGATAAAGCGATCCTCCAGCCGGTCGAAGGAATGAAGCTCCTCCCGCTCGGGCTCCGCTTTGTCCTTGACAAGCACAGACGAAAGCTTGGCAATCGCCCCGGCCAGTGGGAACAGAACCACCATCAGCACGAGCCGAAACAGCGTGTTGACCAGCGCCACCGTGACCGGCGTGAGAAGCCAGCTTTGCGCGAAGGCAAAGGGATGCACGGCGTTGAGCCCGTACCAGATGACACCCACAATCAGCACGCCGACGCAGTCATACAGCAGATGCACCACCGCCGTCCGCTTGCCATTGACACTGGCGCCGACCGCCGTGAGCAGCACCGGCAGCGCGCCGCCAATGGCGATGCCCAGCATCACGGGCAGCGCCGTCGCAAAGGACAACACCCCCGTCATGGACAGCACCTGCAGCACACCGATGCCGGCCGAGGAGCTTTGAATCAGCGCGGTAAAGAGCATCCCGACCAGAAGACACAAAAGCGGATTGGAAAAGCGCGTCATCAGGGACACGAACTGCTCGCTGTCCTTCAGCGCGCTCATGGCCGAGCTCATCGTGCTCATGCCGAACATGATGATGGCAAAGCCGAGGAGAATCTCGCCGATGTTGGCGCTGTTCGGTTTTTTGGAAAAGCGGGAGAAATAGATGCCGGTGACGGCAAAGACGCCGGTGATAAACGTGGACGAGAGCAGATCGAGCCAGCCGCCCGCGTTTTCCAGCATGGAAAGAGAGGTAATCCAGCCGGTCACGCTGCTGCCGAGGATGGAGCCGAGGACGATGTAAATCGCGCGGCCGAATTCCATCATCGAGGAATTGACAAAGCCGACCACCATCGCCGACGCCGCCGCCGAGGACTGAATCAGCGCCGTCACCACCGCACCGAGCAGCGCCCCCTTGAGCGGCGTGGAAGAGAGCTTGTACACCACCACCTCCAGCTTGTTGCCGGCGGAGCGGTTGAGCCCGCTGCCCATCAGACTGACGCCGTATAAAAACAGCGCAATGCCGCTTAATAGCTCCACAATCTGCAAAAATCCCATTGAATCCAATACTCCTGTCGTATTAACGGCGCGGGAGGCGGACCCTCCACGCGCAGCGACTCCGATTCGCCCCAATCGATCGGACCGGAAACAGCCGAAGCCGAAGACTGTACATACTCACCATGGTATCATACCCGTCGAACAGCAAAAATGCAAGCCGGCCCGCCGTCCGTGGGAACACAAATCCGGAGAGCAAGGCGGAAAATTTACAATTTATAAATGAATTGCACACAAGATATAGTATATTATATCCCCGAAATTAAAATGGGCTAAATCCGAGGTATATTTCATGATCAAGTTCAGCGTTCGCAAACCCCTGACCGTGTTCGTCGCCGTTCTGGCCATTATCATTTTGGGCATCGTTGCCGTGACCAGAATGACGCCGGATCTGTTCCCGAACATGGACTTCCCCTATGTCATCGTGGTGACCACCTATCCCGGCGCCAGTCCCGAGGCGGTGGAAGAAGAGGTCACCCGCCCCATGGAGCAGTCCATGGCCACGCTGGACCACATCCAGGAAATCACCTCCACCAGCTCGGAAAACTACTCGCTGGTCATTCTGGAATTCGAGGACAGCGTTAACATGGACACCATCGGCGTGGACATCCAGCAGAAGCTGTCCGCGCTGGAGGCCGAGTGGGATGACGGCGTCGGCACGCCCTATATGATGAAAATCAACCCCTCGATGCTGCCGGTCAATGTGGCCGCTGTATCCTATTCCGGCAAGGATATCATCGAGTTGTCGGACTTCACGGAGGAGACGCTGCTGCCCGCGCTGGAGGGCGTGAGCGGCGTGGCAAGCGTGACCGCCGTCGGCTCCGTGGAGCGGCAGGTTCACGTTGTCATCGACAGCGAGAAAATCGACGCGCTCAACGAACGCCTTGCCGCAAGCATCAACGATAAGCTCGACGAGACCCAGACCGAGCTGGAGGACACGCGCTCGGAGCTTGAAGACGCCCAGCAGCAGCTCGAAGACGCCCAGCAGGAGCTCGAGGAAGGCAAGGACACCCTGGTCACCGAAACGAGCGCGGCCCAGGCCACCATCACCGAACAGCAAAGCGAGCTGATGAACACAAAGCTCGAGCTGCAGCTGCAGCTCGACACGCTGGAGGAAACCAAATCCACCCTGGAGCAGTCCATCGGCACGCTGGAAACCCTCCTTGGCACTCTGTGGCAGCTGGAGGACAAGCAGGCCGCTCTGGAGGCCGACCGCGCCGAGGCGGAAAGCAAGCTTGCCGCGCTCGAGCAGGCCAAAACAGAGATGGAGACCGCCGACGATGCGCTGGCGGTTTTCACCGCGCAGCTGGAGGCCATCGAAACCGACGAAACGCTCACGCCCGAGGAAAAGGACGCGCAGACCGCCGCGATTTACGACAGCGGCGAATATGCGGCCGCCGTCGATGCCGTCAATGCCGCGGAGCAGAGTCTTGCGGACCTGGGCACCGATCGCTACGGGCTGACCGCCGCCATCTGGACGGTGAAGGCCACGATTACCGAGCTTGAACTGGAGCAGGCCGCCGCGGACACCGCGCTGGCCGCCGTGGACACCGCGCTGGCCGCCGTCGGCACCGACCGCGACTCCGTCAACGGCAAATACACCGAGGCGGTCAACGGTCTATCCGAGGTGAACGCCGGCATCGACACCATCAACAGCGCTCTGACCCAGCTTGACAGCGGCACGCTGCAGCTGTCAGAGGCCCAGGCCACGCTGAGCGCGACCACGTCAAGCGGTCTGCTGCAGATTGCCGAGGCCGCAAGTGAGATTGCCATCAACACCGCCACCGTGGATTCGGCGCTGACGCAGGTAAACGACGGACTGGACACGCTCGCCGATTCGCGCGAGGACGCGCTGGAGCAGGCGGATTTGTCCGGCAGCATCACCATGGAAAACGTCGCCGCCATTCTGGGCGCGCAGAATTTCGCCATGCCGGCCGGCTATGTGGACGTGGACGGTACGCAGACGATGGTCTCCGTGGGCGATGAGATCACGGACCCGGACGAGCTGGGCGATTTGCTGCTGTTTGATACCGGCGAGGACGGCATCGGAAAAATCTATCTGCGCGATGTCGCCGATATCTACATAACAGACAACTCGGACGAGAGCTACGCGCAGCTGGACGGCTCGGACGGCATTATTCTGACCTTTGAAAAACAATCCAACGCCGCCACCGCCGAGGTGTGCGACAATCTGGCCGAGACCTTTGCGGAGCTGGAGGAGAAATATCCGGGGCTGGAATTTGTCTCGCTGATGGACCAGGGCGATTATATCTCCATGATTCTCAAGTCCATTCTGAGCAGTCTGCTGACGGGCGCGCTGTTTGCCATTATCATCCTGTATCTGTTCCTGCGGGACATCCGCCCCACCGTCATCACCCTGGTTGCCATTCCGGTCAGCGTGATTTTTGCCGTGGTGCTGATGTACTTCACGGGCGTGACGCTCAATCTGATCAGTCTGTCGGGTCTTGCCGTGGCCGTCGGCATGCTGGTGGACAACTCCATCGTGGTTATCGAAAATATCTATCGGCTGCGAGCCAAGGGCGCCACCATTGTGCAGGCCGCCGTCGCCGGTACCAAACAGGTGGCCGGCGCGGTCACCGCCTCGACTTTGACCACGGTGTGCGTGTTTCTGCCGATCGTATTCGTGGAGGGTCTGACAAAGCAGCTGTTCACGGACCTGGCGCTGACGATGACCTATTCGCTGATGGCAAGCCTGGTCATCGCGCTGACGCTGGTGCCCTCCATGAGCATCGGCATGCTGAAGAAAGAAACCAAACGGGACCTTGCCCAGCGGGAAAAGGGCGAGGGCGCCTTCCTGCGCGGCTATCGCAAAATTGTCGCCTGGTCCCTTAACCACAAGTGGGCCGTGCTGCTGCCGGCGACGGCGCTGCTCGTGGTCACGGCCTGGGGCGCCATCTCCCGCGGCTTCAGCTATATCCCCGACATCGACATGAACACCGTCAGCGTCACTGTCACCATGCCGGAGGGCGCGCTGCGGGAGGAGGCCGTCGCCTTTTCCAATGAGGTGCTTTCCCGCATCGAAACGCTCAACGGCATCGACAACATCGGCGCCATGATGGGTTCGAGCACCGTCCTGTCCGACGGCGGAGACTACGATCTGACGGTCTATGTCATGCTGCCGGAGGGCGAGAGCGGCGCGACTCTCGGCGACGAGATTGAGGCTTTGTGCGAGGATCTGGGCTGCGAGGTAAGCTGCAGCTCGGCGCTGTTTGACATGAGTCTTCTGACCGGCAGCGGCATCACGCTGAATATCTACGGCGATGACATCGAAGCGCTGCAATCGACGGCGGAGAAGGCCGCGGAGCTGCTTGCCGGCGTGGACGGTGTGACGACTGTGGACAGCGGGCTTGAGAATGTCTCCCCCGCTCTGCACGTAAGCGTGGACCGCAACGCCGCCATGGAAAAGGGCTACACCGTGGCCCAGCTTTATATGGAAATCGCCACCCGGCTGACAGACTCCGCCACCGTGATGAGTCTGGATGTGGAGGCGACCACCGCCGATGTCACCGTGGAAACCGACAGCGCCGTTACCCGCGAAGAGCTCGAAGCCATGCGCTTTGATTACACCGATTCCGACGGCGAGGAGGCGACCTTCCTCCTCGGGGATGTGGCCAAGGTGGAGGAAACCGTCAGCATGAGCTCCATCGGCCGCTCCGGGCAGCGGCGCATGATGTCCGTCACCGCCGAGATATCGGACGACTACAACGTGACAAAGGTCACCACGGCCGCCGAGCGCGTCATCGAACAGAAGCTTGACGCCCCCGAGGGCATCACAACGGCATTTGGCGGCGAGAACGAGACCATCATGGATGCCGTGCGCCAGCTGGGGCTGATGCTGCTGCTCGGCATCGTGCTGGTGTATTTCGTCATGGTCGCCCAGTTTCAGAGTCTCAAAAGCCCGTTCATCGTCATGTTCACGATTCCGCTGGCCTTTACGGGCGGATTTGCGGCGCTGCTGATCTGCGGGCTGGACGTGAGCATTTTGTCCATCATCGGCTTTGTCATGCTGGTCGGCATCATCGTCAACAACGGCATCGTGCTCATCGACTACGTCAACCAGCTGCGCAGCGACGGCATGGAGCGGCGCGAGGCGCTGATTGAGGCCGGCGCGACACGCATGCGTCCGATTCTGATGACCACGCTGACCACGATTCTCGGTCTGGTTGTCATGGCGCTCGGCCGGGATGCCGGCACCGCCATGATGCAGAGCGTGGCCGTCGTGTGCATCGGCGGTCTGCTGTATGCCACGGCGATGACACTGCTGGTGGTCCCGTGCATCTACGACATGATGAACCGCAAGGATGTCCACATTCTTTCCGACGAAGAGCTGGAATACGAGGAGAGCTGAGTATGTACGAATGGATTGACGCCGGCCGGGACAGCGCCTATATGCAGTGCCCGGCGCGCATCGGGTTTTATCGCAGCGCGGACAAGGAGGTCTGGCTGATTGACTCCGGCAGCAGCCGGGACGCCGCCAAGAAGTGCCGCCGGCTCCTCGCGGAACGGGAGCTGACCGCCCGCGGCATTCTGCTGACCCACTCCCACGCGGACCATGTGGGCGGCAACGCTCTGCTGCAGGAACAGCTCGGCTGCCGCAGCTATACAACCGGCGCCGAGGCGCTCTTCACCCGCTTCACGCAGTTTGAGCCCTCCATGCTCTACGGCGGCTATCCGCACGAGGCGCTGCGGCATCACATTCTGATGGCCCGCCCCTCCGAGGCCGAGGAGCTGCAGCCCGGAATTCTGCCCGAGGGACTGACCGCGCTGCCGCTGCCGGGCCACTCGTTTGACATGGTCGGCTTTCTGACCGCGGGCGGTACCGCCTTTATCGGCGACAGCGTGGCCTCGGCCGCGACGTTTGAAAAATATAAAATCTCCTATCTCTACGATGTGCAGAGAACGCTCGACACGCTCGATGCGTTGACTCGGGTGGAGGCAAGGCTCTTCGTTCCCGCCCATGCGGAGGTTGTAGAGGACATCCGTCCGCTCGTCGACATCAACCGCGACGCCATTTTGTCCGTCGCGGACCACATCGAGGCGCGCTGCGTGGAGACCATCGGCTTTGAGGAACTTCTCGCCCGCCTGTTTGAGGACTACAATCTCGAGATGACCATCGAGCAGCACGCCCTCGTCGGCAGCACGGTGCGTTCGTTCCTCTCGTGGCTGTCCGACACCGGCCGCCTGACCTGGCGCATCGAGAAAAACCACCTCCTCTGGCAAAAGGCGCACTGAATGACAATCATCCCCGGTCTTCCGCGTCAGGCGGAAAGCCGGGGATTTTGTATACGCAATCTATTATTCGGGTATAGCTTGCAGCGATAGCATCTTTTCGCAAAAGCTTTTAAGGGAAGGAATATCCTGTGTGGCGACCTCCCAGAGAATATCCAA
>R18__coassemble_1716_pt1 | contig 20307 bp, 16 predicted proteins | sample R18__metabat2_low_PE_004 | metagenome-assembled genome bin R18
AGAAGAAGAAGAAGAAGAAGAAGAAGAAGAAGAAGAAGAAGAAGAAGAAGAAGAAGAAATTCCTTCAACGAGAACGAATAAAATCCACAAATCGAGCCCACACATAGCAAAGCCACAGGACCGGTATGGAAAGATAATCGCGGCGAGCCTTTGCCTCAAGAAGCTCGGAGCGCCGGAAATACCGACGGGCAAAGCGCCGCAGAGCAGCGGGACGACACCGGCCCGACTGCACCGCGCTGCGGGGCGCCTCCCCCACGAGAAGCGTGACCGCCGCGCCGACCTCTCCCGCAAAGCAGGCCCCGCTGCCGCCCAAAGCGCACAGTCCCCGCGCGGACGCCTCATAACCGGCGCGTTCAAAAGCGCGGGGCGCGACCGCCTCCCGATGGGCGCAGCGCGTCTCCAGCGCATCCAGACAAGAAAGCTCGTCCGCCGTGAAAAAGGGCGCGTTTTTGTCCGCCGAGGGTACGCCGACCGCCAGACCGCCGCAGCGGTGAATCTCGTCCGCTACGGTCCGGACCGACGGCACACTGCCCCCCATTGTCAGAGAAAGATCCGGCTCCCGGTCGCAAAACAGGGCCAGAACCGAGCCGTTTCCGACCGTGAATTCACACCCGGGCAGCAGCAGCACGCCCGCGATTTTGCGTGAGGCGGGAAGCGTATACCCGTCCCGGTCGCAGACCGCGCAGGCAAACAGCCCCGCCTTTGCCGCGGCCGCCGCCACATCCTCCAGCGTAAGAGCGCTGTCGGGGGAGGCAGCCGTATGCACATGGATATCGATTTTCATGGAGGCATCCTCCCCTCTTACAAGTCGTTTACAGCGAAGCGGCCAGCGCGTCAAGCGCGGAGGTATCCGCCTCGGACACAAGACCGGCGTCGCACAGCGCCGTCAGCTTCGGCTCCATCGGCAGGGGGACACAGGCGGGAATCTGAAGCCGTTCCGCGGTCTGCTCCGCCCGGCTCTCGCCAAAGACAGGGAGTTTTTCCCCGCAGCAGGGGCAGGTCAGCCAGCTCATGTTCTCCACCAGCGCCAGGACGGGAATGTTCATCATCCGCGCCATGTTCACGGCCTTTTCCACAATCATGGAAACGAGCTGCTGCGGCGTGGTGACAATGACAATGCCGTCCACGGGCAGACTCTGGAACACGGTCAGCGGCACATCGCCCGTTCCGGGAGGCATGTCGACAAACATGTAATCCACATCGCCCCAGACGATATCGGTCCAGAACTGTTTGACCGTGCCGGCCAGAATGGGGCCGCGCCAGACCACGGGGTCCGTCGTGTTCTGCAGAAGAAGATTGACGCTCATGACCTTGATGCCGTCCGCGGTTTCGGGGGGATAGATGCCGTTTTCGTCCCCGAGCGGGCGGTCATAAACGCCGAAGGCCGCCGGGATGGACGGGCCGGTGATGTCGGCATCGAGAATGGCGACCTTTTTGCCCGCCTTATTGGCCGCGCGGGCCAGAAGCGCCGTCACGGTGGACTTGCCGACGCCGCCCTTGCCGCTGACGACGGCGATGACCTTGCCGATGTGGGACAGAGCGTTCGGTTTTTCGATAAAGCTCTCCGGCGCGGTGCGTTCGCCGCAATCGGAGCTGCAGGATTCGCAGTTATGGGTGCATTGTTCGCTCATGAAAAAAATTCCTTTCCATCCAATTCGGCAGACGCGCGCAGGACCCGGAGAAGGGAGGAACCCGACACGCCTGCGTCATGATAAAAAAGCCGCCCGGTAAGGACGGCTTGTGGTAAATTAAAGGGCAGCCTTGGCCTTTTCGACCAGCGCGGTGAACGCGGCGGGATCGTGAATGGCCGTCTCGGAAAGCATCTTGCGGTTCATTTCGATACCGGCAAGCTTCAGACCGTGCATGAAGCGGGAATAGTTGATGCCATTGAGCTTGCAGGCGGCGCTGATACGGCTGATCCACAGCTGACGGAAGTCACGCTTGCGGGCCTTGCGGCCGATGTAAGCATAGCGCAGGCTCTTCATGACCTGCTCATTGGCCATCTTGTAGTGACGGGACTTGGAGCCCCAGTAGCCCTTGGCCATGCCAAGGATTTTATTTCTTCTCTTGCGCGTCATCATCGCGCCTTTGACTCTTGCCATTGTAACGGACCTCCTTATTTATACGGGATCATGCGCTTGACGGTGGCAGCATTGGTGCTGTCCGCGTAGGCACCCTGACGGAGGCCTCTCTTGCGCTTGGTGGTTTTGCCATGACCGTTGAGAAGATGGCTCTTGAATGCGTGGGCGCGCTTGACCTTGCCGGACTTCGACAGGCTAAAACGCTTCTTCGCGCCGCTGTGGGTTTTGAGTTTCGGCATTTCAGTTATCTCCTTTGCTTGTTCGTTCGGATTTTTTTGAACCGGACTGGGGCTTGGGCGAGAGGAACTCGGTCATCAGACGGCCCTCGAGCTTGGCGCCCTTGTCCAGCGTTGCGACCTCCGCGCAGGCAGCGGCAAAACGATCGAGCAGCTGCCGACCGAGGTCGGTGTGGGTCATTTCACGCCCGCGGAAGCGGACGGTAACCTTCAGGCGGTTGCCCTCGGTGAGGAATTTGATTCCGTTGCGGAGCTTGACCTGGAAGTCGTTATCGCCGATGGATGGCGACATACGGATTTCCTTCACCTCGACAATATGCTGATTCTTGCGGGCCTCGCGGTCACGCTTGGCCTGTTCGAAGCGATACTTGCCGTAATCGATGATTTTGCAGACGGGAGGCTGAGAATTGGGCGCGATGAGGACAAGGTCCATATCGTGAGAAAAGGCCTGTTCCAGCGCATCCTCCACCGGCAGAATGCCGAGCTGCTCCCCCTCGGAGCCGATCAGACGGACCGACTGACCCGAGAGTTTGTCTGTGACTTCGTCATTCACAAGATAATCCGCGTTTGCTATTGCGCGCACCCCCTGACAAGAAAAACCCGGATACCTGAACGGCATCCGGGCGGCATACATACATCCATAAAAGAAGGCCGCTGCCACAGCGCGCACACACGGCCGGGCGGGGACGGATACCACTCAGTCCCGCTTTTTAGCGTAGAAAATATATCAGTCTTATGCTGATTTGTCAAGTGTTGTTTTCTTACTTTTTGAAAATACGGGCAAAAAAGCCTTTTTCCTCGGTCGGAGCCGGCTCCGGCAACGGCTCAACGGTCGACGCATCGGCCTCCGGCATGGAGTCGGACGCCGCGGGCTCCGATTCCGTCTGCGCCGCCTCCGACGACGCAAGAGCCTCTGCCTCAGCGGCGGCCGCCGCCTCCGCCTCGTCCGCAAGACGCACCAGACGGCTTGTGCCCAGACGATCCGCCCCCAGGGCCAAAAACCGTTCCGCGTCCTCGAGAGACGAAATGCCTCCCGCCGCCTTGACCTTCAGTCCGGGCGCGCTGCATTCGCGCAAAAGGGCGACATCCTCCGCCGTGGCGCCGCCGTCGGAAAAGCCGGTGGAGGTCTTGATATACTCCGCGCCCGAGGCGCTGACAAGCTCGCAGAGGATTTTCTTTTCCTCCTCGGTCAGAAGACAGGTCTCGATGATCACCTTGAGCACATGCCCCTGCGTAAAAGCGCGGACCCGGCGAAGCTCCTCCGCTACACCGTCCCAGCAGGCGTCCTTGACCATGGACAGGTTGACGACCATGTCAATCTCGTCCGCGCCGTCGCGAATGGCCTCCTGCGCCTCGAAGGCCTTGACCGTAGGGGTGGAGCTGCCGTGCGGAAAGCCGATGACGGTGCAGATTTTCATCCGGTCGCCCAGATAGCTTTTGGCCCCGGCCACATGGCAGGGCGGGATGCAGACCGACGCCACACCGCGGCGCAGCGCCTCGTCGCACAGCGCGCGAATTTCCTCCCCGGTGCAGCCGGGGCGAAGCAGGGTATGATCGCAGTGAGAAAGAATTTCGGCAATTTCCATGGCGAACCTCCGCATATACTTTTCTTATAGCAAACAGTTTACGCCCCGGGTTGGGTGGATGTCAACTTGCTTTTTGTAAAGCAGAGCCTTATAATGAAAAAACCAATCCGTATCCGGGGTGATATTTTGGCTGTATTCTACGATATTCTTCTGCTGGCTGTGATGGCCTGCATCATTTTGCACGCATGGCGCTGCGGCTTCATCTCCACGTTGATGAGTCTTCTGGCGTGGGTGGTGGCGTTGGTGATTGCCGTCCTGTTCAGCGACCGCGCCGCCGAGTGGATTTATGACGTGTTCATCCGCCAACGGCTGATTGACACCGTGGCTGCGCTGCTGCCGGCGGACGTCATCGACTCGGTTCGCAGCGGCATTACCTCCGTACAGGACGCGGCCGCCGCCATCGAGGACGCGCTGTCCGGGCTGCGTTTTCTGGGCATCGACACCTCGCTGCTGACGGATACCGGCTCGTCCGACTCCCTGCTGTCGTTGTTTTCCATGAGCACGGGCGACATGGCCGTGATGCTGGTGGACAATTACCTTGAGCCGCTGGTGCTCCAGATTGTCAGCGTCATCGTGTCGGTCGTGATCTTCCTGTTGGTGCTGATGATTATGCGCTTTGCCATTCGTGCCACCCGCAGCCGTCAGCGGCACACTGTCCTGGGCCGCACCAACCAGCTGCTCGGCGCGGTGCTCGGTCTGGGCGAGGCGCTGATTGCGGGATATCTGCTGGCGCTGATTTTGTGCTCGCTGGCGCAGCTGTCCGGCGGCAAGCTGACCTGGCTGAACGAGAGTCTGCTTAACCGGACCGCCATTGTGCGGTATCTGAAGGATCTGAAACTATCCTGATTCGCCACGCAGGCGGTGCCTCCTGTAAAAAACGGACCCACCCTTTTGGGGTGAGCCCGTTTTTTGTTATGTACGTTCAAGGAAGAAGAACGATGACGCCCGTGTACTCGCCGCCAATGGGGTCGGTCGCAACGCCGTCCACGGTCATGGTGCCGTTGACCGTGCAGCCCTCACCGATGACAAGGCCGAGAAGCGTGCTCTCGCCGGTGACGGTCCAGGTCGAGCCATCCTTAAGTTCCACATAGGAGCCGTGAACCGCAGCATAGCTCTCGTCCATGGCGTAGGTCGTAAAGCCCTCGGCCGCGGCAACGGCATTCCAGTGGTCGCAGTCATAGTAGTTGATGGCGCCGTCCCACTGCGTCGCGGAGAGAACCAGCGTCAGGTCGCGCTGATAATCCTCGTCCAGCACATCCCCGGTGACGGTCATCTCCGTCATGGTAATGACGGAACCCGGGTACTGCTCGCCGTCGGGAACGGCGTTCATAAAGCCCGTGTCGTTGTTGTAAACCGTGTGAATCACGGCGCCGGTGCCGTCGGGGTCGGCCAGCAGCTCGCAGCGGGTCAGATCGAGCGCGAGATTGGTGCTCTTGATGAGGATGACGGAGCCCGCGCTGTGGTCGATATAGCCCTGCTTGTCCCCCTCATAGACAACCCCCTGATCCAGAGACAGGTCGGTAGCCAGCACGCTGTCCGCCGCCGTAATTTCCGTGGAATAGAGAGGAAGCTCCTCCTCGGAGTATCCCTCGTACTCCCAGTACGGGGGCAGATTCACGGAGTGGACCATCAGCGCGTTGCGGCCGCCTTCAATCACACTGCCGAGCGTTTTGTCGGGGCGGAGCGCCTTGTCCTCCTCGGTCAGATAGGACGCCAGCTCCTCATCCGCTTCGCCGTCCGCAATGGTGCCGATGACCACCCGGCCATAGGTGCCGGAGATAATGCCGATTTCCGCCGAGCGGATGCGGCTGCCGTAGGAATAAAGATTGCAGAACAGATCCGAATAGGCGCCGTAGCCGCCCTCCTCGGTTATCGCGTCGGTGCCATAGGCGAAGAGACTAAGCTCGCTCTCCCCTTCCTCCAAAGCCGGCTCCGCGCCGTCGGTGGACAGCGCCGCCCAGTTTTTCGAAACGATGGTGGAGTTGATATAGAAGGCGTGGGACTGGCCCATGGCAAGCGTTGTGCGGATAGAGCCGGCAACGAGAAGATTGCCGGGATTGCCGGTCAGAGGCTCGGTCGAGGCCTCGGTATCGCCCTTGATATAGCTGTTGCGCGCCACGACAACGGAGGTGCCGGTGTCCTGCACGGCGGTGCCGCCCATATAGCTGATGACGCGACCGTCCAGCACCAGTTCGCCGGAGGAGACATTCGCGGCCTCGGTTTCCGCCGCGGACAGATCCACCTCGCCCGGATAGCCGTAGACCGATTCGCTCTCGCCCGCGGAAAGAAGCTGCTCGGCGTCGGAGAGGGTAATATATTCCTCCCCGTCCACCACCAGAGCGGAAGCGCTCGGCTCGCTCGGCACAACCACGATCTCGCCCTGCCAGCTGCCGCCGAGGGAGGGATCGATCGTCTCGCCGTCCACGGTGACGATGCCGTTGATGACGGCGCCGGGCGCGGTTTCCAGAGAGACAAGTTGGGATTCGGCCGTGACATTCCAGACGGAATCGGCATCCATCGTAAGGAAGGTGCCGCGCACGGCGTCATAGCTTTCAAAAGCGGCAAGCCAGCTGTAGATAACCCCGGGATCCACCGCCTTGTAGGAGGCGTCGGTGTCGGTGGGATCGTCCGCATTGACGTACCAGCCGGTCTCGGGATCGACAACATAACTGACATCGGCATAGTCGGCCCAGAGGGCGTTCCACTCATCCACGCCGGTGGTGATGATGGCGCCCGTCAGCGTGGTGGCGGTGAAGTCCAGACGCAGAGGCCGCTGATAATCCTCGTTGCGGATATCGCCGGTCCAGTCGTTGTTGACGGAATTGACACAGGCGCCGGGGATATCCTCCGTCGCCACGTCGTCCAAAATCTGAATGGTACTCTCGTCGCAGTCGACGCAGGTCAGAATCAGAACGCCGGTGGAGCTTTCCAGCCGGGTGTTTTCGAGATTGGCATAGCCGCAGGCGCCGCGGAACACGATGGTCGCGCCGCGCAGATGGTCATGCCACGCCTGCTGCAGCACGGGATAACGCTGCACCGCCTCGCCGGTGGCGCCGATGGTGGACAGAATGGAGTTCGTCACATTGAGCACCGGCGTGGTCTTCCACGAGGTGGAAACCGAGGAATCCTTCACACCCGTATCGGGGTTGGCCGAATGCATGGTGTCCACCACATGGAACACGATGGCGTTGCGGTCGCCGATAATCTCGGAGGGGGTATCCTCCGCAAGCTCCTGGCTCTGCAGATTTTCGAGGAAAATCTCATCCGAGGCGCCAAGGGCGTCGGAGGACGAGCCGATGTTCAAAATGCCGGTGTTGGTGCAGAAGGCGCCGTATTCCGCCGAGTCAAAGCGGGAGCCGTATACAAAGACCTCCAGCCCCGTATCGGCGTAGGTGCCATAACCGCCGTAGTAGTTGAGCGCGTCGCCGTTGTAGAGATAGAAATTGAAGGAGCTGCCGCCCGTGTCCGTACTCCAGGAGCCATAGCCCTCGCTGGCGGCGACGGAGTTATAGATATAGGCCGAAAGCGTGCCGCAGGCGATGACGTTGCGGGCATTGCCGAGCTGCGCCGTGAACCAGGGCATGTCGCAATACTCCGCATCGCAGCCGACGGACTCGAAATAGCAGTTTTTGATAATGGTGGTGCCCTTGGAAAGACTCAGCGAATAGCGGCCGACGCCGGTGTCGAGCGCGTAGACTCTGTCCATGGTAACCGTCCCCGCGGAGCGGACGCCGATGCCGATGCCGCCGGTGGAATCCGTGCCCCAGACATAATCGTCGGATTCGGTGAGGTTGATGACGGTGTTGAAGGAGAGCTCTTCGCCGGTGAAGTAGGTTTCCACAGTAAAGGGCGTGTCCTCTCCGCCGATGGAAAGCAGACCGGTACCGGTAAAGTTGATGCCGGTGGCGTTGTTGTCGTCGGAATCCATGCGGATGCCGGCGATTTGCTCCGCCGTTTCCACCGCCGCATCCGAACGGGTCACCGTGACAACGGACTCGTCCACGGTCAGCCCCTCATCGGAGACCGTATAGGCCGCCGTGCCGGAGCCGGCCGACATGTTCGGCATGGCGCTGTTGCCGCTGGCTTCCCCCGAGGCAAACGCCCCGCCGGCAAGACTCAGACACAGCAGTACAGCCAGGGTCAGGCTTAACGCTTTGCGCATAGTCGTTTCCTCCAGATAAAAAAGTTTATTGTGTGTATGGTATTCCTTATGTGTATGGTATTCCTTAAATATTAAAGCAAGATTAAGTTTCCCCATTCGGTGAAACATAGACGGTTTTCTGGTTTGTATAAATCACCATGCCGGGGCGGGCGCCGGCGGGCTTTTTGACATAGCGGACAAGCGTATAATCCACCGCTACGCGGCCCGATTCGGCCGCCTGTGAAAATTTCGCCGCAAGCGAGGCGGCGAACAGGACCGACGCCGGCTCCGGCTCCCGGTCTGCGCAGCACAGGATGACATGGGACCCGTGCAGCTTTTGGACATGGAACCACCAGTCCCCGCGCCGCGCCGCGCGCAGCGTCAGCTCGTCGTTTTGCAGATTACTGCGGCCGACCAGCACCGTATCTCCGGCCGGCGTGGTAAATTCCATTGGCCGCGAGCGGACGGGACGCTGTTTCCCCCGCTGCGCGCGGTCGGGCCGGATATAGCCGCCGGAGACAAGCTCCGCCCGGATGGCGTCGAGGTCCTCCCGACTGTCCGCGTGTTCCAGCTCCGAGGACACGGAGCGCAGATACTCCAGCTCCGCCTCGTTTTCCGCCACCAGACGGGTCAGATATTCATAGGCTGTTTTCTTTTTGTTGTACTGGCGAAACAGAGCGGCGGCGTTCTGCTGCGGCGTTTTGAGCGGGTCTAAGGGAATGCGAACCGTCGGAGAGCCCTCCTGCGTATAATCCTCGCACTCCAGCTCCGACGCGCCGCGTCCAATGCGCCAGATATTCGCCGTAATCAGCTCCGCCCGCACGCGCAGCGCGTCGCGATTGGCGCAGGCCAAAAGCTCCTGTCGGCGAAGACCGAGCTTTTTCTCCGTGCGGGACAATGCGCCGTGAACGAGCTTGGATAGACTTTTCCCCCGGCTGCGCAGACTCTGGCGGCGGTCCGCCTCGGCATAAAAGGCCTCGAGCAGCTCGCTGTAGCTGTCATAGGGGACGCACAGCGTGCCGGGGCCGTACTGCAAAATCGTAAGAAAGCTGAAGTCCACGGCCGCCCCGTCGCGCACGAGCATGGTCGGGCGCGTCTGCAGTCCCTCTACGGACGACGGCGCGGGGGCAAGCCCGCGAAACTCCATCTCCCGCGCAAGCAGCGGCGACAGACCCGAAAACCGTCCCCTGTCCGGCAGCGTCGGCAGACGATAGAGCATGCCGGGCATCAGCGGGCGGTCGGGATTGACCGACGAATCCACCCGGCGCATCGCGTCGACAATCCGCCCCTCTCCGTCCACCAGAAGAAGATTTGCGCAGCGACTGATCAGCTCGATGGCAAGCGTTTTGGTGACCGGCTCGCCGAACTCATCGAGCGCGTCGAGCGAAATGAGCAAAAGCCGCTCCCCCTCGGGCTGGGAAAGCGACGAGACCCGGGCGCCCGTCAGATGCTTGCGAAGCAGCATGCAGAACATGGGCGGCTGGGCGGGATAATCATAGCTCTGCCGGGTCAGACAGACGCGGGCGCTGCCGCCGATATGCACCAGCAGCGACACCGAGCCGCGCCCCGCATCCCGCAGCGAGAGAACCAGACGGTTTTTGTCCGGCATGCGGAGCTTTTCGATACGCATGCCGACCATAGTCCGGGTCAGTTCCTCGCGCAGATGGGACAGAAACAGCGCGTCAAGACTCATTTCGTTCCCTCCCGCGCTTCACAGGCGAGGGCAAAAAGCTCCTCAATTCGCTCGTCCTCCCCCGCCAGCCACAGCCAGCCGAAGAGGGCCTCAAGCGCGGTCGCGGCGTGATACTGCGCGTGCGTGCTGCCGGAGGGCACCGCGTGCGTGTGGACGTTGCGCCCGCGGGCAACGACGCGAAGCTCCGCCTCCGAAAGCGTCGGCATCATGCGCTCCAACGCCGCCGCCTGGGCCGGCGCCGCCACATACGACACCGCCGCGCGGTGCAGGGCGGAAACCGGTTTGTCCCCCTGCTGCAAAAGCCGCGTGCGAACGAGCAGCTCGTACACCGCATCGCCGACATAGGCAAGACTCAACGCGCCCATGGCGCGACGAGAAGAATCCTCCACGCGAGACGAGCCCATCAGAACGAATCCTCCCCATCCATGGAATCAAAATCCTCGTCCGCAGGCAAAAGGTCGTCCGAATCGGATATGCCGGCGGTCTCAACGCCCTCCTCCGGGACCAGCGGCGCGAAGGCGTCTTCCTCCGCCGCCGCCTGGGCCAGCTCCGACAGCTCGTGCGTGAGCGAGTCGGTCGGCGCGACGCCGGTGGAATACTGCATCTGCTGCCACTGCTGCTTGGTAATCATCAGCTTGCGGGGCTTGGCGCCCTCATAGGGGCCGAGCACGCCCAGCTGCTCCATCTGGTCCACAATGCGCGCCGCGCGGGCATAGCCGAGCTTAAGACGCCGCTGCAGCATGGAAACCGAGGCCTGTCCGGCCTCAAAGACGACATCCACCGCATCCGGCAAAAGCTCGTCGTAATCGCTGTGCGCGTCGTGGGAGTCCTCCTCCTCGCGGGGGGCGTTTTTGTCCTTTTGCGCGGCGGCGCGCTCGATTTCGGCCAGGACCTCCTCGCTGTATTCCGCGGAGGCCTCGCTTTTGACAAATTCCACAATCCGCTCGCGCTCCTCATCGGTGACAAAGGATCCCTGCACGCGCATGCCCTTGCCGACGCCGAGCGGGCAGTAGAGCATGTCGCCGCTGCCGATGAGCTTTTCGGCGCCCTGCCGGTCCAGAATGATACGCGATTCCAGAGAGCTGGACACCGCAAAGGCAATGCGGGAGGGAATGTTCGCCTTCATCAGACCCGTAATTACGTCCGCCGAGGGGCGCTGGGTCGCAATGACAAGATGCATCCCGGCGGCGCGGCCCATCTGTGCCACGCGGCAGATAGATTCCTCGACCTCCTTGGAGGCGACCATCATCAGGTCGGCCAGCTCGTCGATGATAATGACCACGGCAGGCAGCGGCTTGTCCCCCGCCGCGCGCTGATGGTTGTTATAGCCGTTGAGATCGCGCACGCCGACCTCGGAAAACAGACGGTATCGTTTGAGCATCTCGACCACGGCCCACTGCAGGGCGCCGGCCGCCTTTTTGGGGTCGGTGACCACGGGGACATACAGATGCGGCATGCCGTTATAGATGCCAAGCTCCACCATCTTGGGGTCAATCATGATCATGCGGACCTCGTCCGGAGTGGATTTGTAGAGAAGACTGAGAATGAGCGAGTTGATGCAGACGGATTTTCCGGAGCCGGTGGTACCGGCAATCAGCAGGTGGGGCAGTTTGGAGATGTTGCCGACCACGGGATGGCCGCCGATATCCTTGCCAATGGCGAAGGACAGACGGGACTCCGCCTTGCGGAAGGTGTCGGAGCCCACAATCTCGCTGAGCCAGACGGTGTTGATGTTGCGGTTGGGGACCTCGATGCCGACGGTGGAAATTTTGTCCGGGATGGGCGCGATGCGCACGCTGGTCACACCCAGCGACAGCGCCAGGTCATCGGAAAGATTGGTCAGCTTGCTCAGCTTGACGCCGCGGCTGAGCTCCAGATCGTAGCGGGTTACGGTGGGACCGTGGGTAATCTCCGTCATGCGCGCCTCCACGCCGAACGAGCCGATAGCCGAGGCCAGCAGCTGCTGCATCTGGAGAATTTCGTCCCGGGAATCGCCGCCGCTTGCCGTGCCGGCGCGCAAAAGCTCCATCGGCGGGAAGATATAGGCGGGCTTTTCCTCCTCGGCGGCGTCCTCGATTTCCGCCGCGACCAGCGCCGCCTCGGCGTCGCGGTCGATTTTTTCCTTCGGCGCAGAGGGCGTCTTGCCCCCGGCGGGAGGAGCATCGCTCTGCGCAGCAGCGGGAGCGGGAGCGGCGGTGCCGGTAAAGGCCTCCGCCTCTTCGATGGACATGGGGACCGCCTCCGCAACGGGCGCGGAGGGAGCCGAGGGCGCGGTGGATTTTTTGCGGCGGGGCGTCGAAGGCGCTTTGACCGGCACCGCGGTTGAGGCGGAGGACACAGAAAAGTCATCCCGCTCCGCCGCGCCGGACGGCGCAGCGTCGTCCACGCCAAAGGCGGAGAAAATGTCCTCCCGCTCTTTTTTGCGCCGGCGCGAGGAGGCGGCGGGGCGCTCGGCCGGCGGCGTGTTGTCGATGCGCTCGTCCCGGCCATCGTCCACCGGCAGATCGTAATCCGATACCGCCGGGCGGCGGTGACGGATGGGAAGCCCGCCCTCGAGGGGATAAAGAAGCTCTTCCACCTCCTCGGCGGCTATGTCCTCCTCCGCAACGGATTCGACGGCGGCGGGCACATAGTCCGCGCGAGGGCGCTCCGCCACGTGATACCAAAGCTGCACGAGCTTTTCGACGGTGATGTTCAGCGCGCGGCCGATCAGCAGGGCGAGGACGACAACCAGAATCGGTACCGCCGCCCACACGCTGATCAGATACACAAGCCCGGCGCCGAACAGTCCCGCGAGGACGCCGCCGCAGCGGGTCGCGGCCAAGGCGCCGTCCTGCCACAGCACGCCAAGCGCCGCGCCGAAGCCGTCGGCGGTCAGCGCGGGCATCAGATATAAATCCTTATCCGCAAGGACCGCATGAATAAACGCGCCGAACACCATCGGCACCAGCAGACAGCAGACCAGCCGTCCCGTAACCGGACGACCGCGGTGAAACAGCAAAATGCCCGCCGACATCGTCAGCGCCGCCGGCAGCACAAAGCCGCCCCAGCCGAACAGCCCGCCGCCCAGCGCCGCGGCCGCGCGCAGCAGCCAATGCTCCTTCTGGAAGCAGGAGATCCAGAATATCAGCGACAAAAACAGCAGTACAAAGCCCCACACCTCCCGGCGAATGGGAACCGCTGGCGCGCTTTGCGCCGCAGAGCTGCGGGCGGTCGCGGAGGCCGGCTTTTTCGCCCCGGAGGAACGAGGCGCGCTCTTCGCGTTCGATGATTTGGTCCCGGTACGCGCCGTAGAGGAGCCGCCCGCGCGGGAGGCCGGGCGGGTGGATTTAGAGGTTGTGGTTTTTGAGGAAGGTTTTTTCTGTGCCATGCGTCACACTCCGAAATTTATAAGTCAAAAAAGGCGGCATCAAAGAACCAGAGCCAGCACAACGGACAGCGCGCCCACGGCCCAGCAGTAATAGGCAAAGCCGCCGAAGCGCCCCTTGTCCACAAGACGGCGCAGCAGACAGATGGAGAAATACCCCGTCACACCGGCCACGACCATGCCCGTGAGATAGACAGGCAGCACCGCCGTGTCAATGCCGGTCTGCGCCACGTCGAGCACCTTCAGACACACGGCGCCCAGCACGGACAGCAGACTCATCAAAAAGGAAAACTTGACCGCGAAGCTGCGCTCGAGCCGGCAGCCCATGCCGGCCGAGATGGTGGTGCCGGAGCGGGACAGCCCGGGCACGGTGGCAAAGCCCTGGGCAATGCCGATGAAAAGCGCGTCGCGCCAGGTCATGGTTTCGGCGTTTTTATGCCCGGCAGGCAGGCGGTCCGCGATAAATAAAATCACGCCCGTCACGATCAGCGCCGCGCCCACCGCCACGGGATAGAGCGACAGTCCCTCGATAAAGTCCGAAACCAGTACGAAGACAAACAGCGGCAGCGTCGCGAGAATCAGATATCCGATCAGACGGCGAACGGGAATGTTCTTCTCCCGCGCGACGCGGCGCGGGCAGATCCAGCCGCCCACCATGCGAAAAAACTCGCCCAGCAGCTCCCCGACATCCCGGCGGTAGGCAAGGATGACCGCCACCAGCGTCGCCAGATGCAAAAGGACATTGAACAAAGGGCTGTTATCCAGCAGCGCGATGTCCTCCGAATGAAACAGCGTCTCAAAAAGCGCCAGATGCCCGGAACTGGAAATCGGTAAAAACTCCGCAATCCCCTGCACCAGCCCCAGAATCACCGCATAAATATACTGCATACAAGCCTCCAAAACTCAACGCATAACCATATGGTAAACGCATTATGTATACTATCCAATCACTATATCATATAAATAAAAAAAGGACAAGGGGGCACGCGCATTCCGTCGCGCCCCCTTGTCCGGCGGGTACCTCTTATTCCTCAAACACGGCCTTCACCGCGCGGTAGGTCATGTAGCAATCGAGCTTTGCCGTGGTTTCAAAGGGCGAGTGCATGCTCAAAACCGGCACGCCGGCATCGATGGTGTCGATGTTGCGCTGGGCCATGTACAGCGCGACCGTGCCGCCGCCGCCCTGGTCCACCTTGCCCATCTCCGCCATCTGCCAGACGATGCCCTGCCCGGCAAAGAGGCGGCGCAGCGTACCGACCAGCTCTGCCGAGGCGTCGCTGGCGCCGGATTTGCCCCGCGCGCCGGTGAACTTGCAGAGGGACACGCCGTAATTGAGCTTGGACATATTGCGTTTTTCCGACACCTCGGGATAAAGAGGGTCAAAACCCGCCGTCACATCCGCCGAGATGCACAGACTCTTCGCAAAGCACTGCTGCGTCGCGCAGACGCCGCCCGCAAGCTCGTTGATAAACCACTCAAAGGACTGGCTGGTCATGCCGGTCACGCCGTAGGAGCCGATTTCCTCCTTGTCCGCGAGAATGCAGACCGCCGTGCGGCGAGGCGTTTCCAGCGACAGGATGGCAGCCAGCTCCGCATAGGCGCAGACGCGGTCATCCTGGCCATAGCCGCCGATTAAGCTGCGGTCAAGGCCGATTTCGCACACGTCCAGAGCCGGAACCGCCTCGAGCTCCGCAGAGATGAAATCCTCCTCGCAGATGCCGAAGCGCTCTTCGAGAATGCTGAGCACGGCGAGTTTGACGCGGTCCTCCCCCTCGCCGGCGTAAGGCACACTGCCGACCAGAAGACACAGCCGCTCGCCCTCAATCCCCTCGCCGAGCTTTTTCTGTTCCTGGTCCTTGGCAAGGTGCGGCAGCAGGTCCGTGATGACAAAGCGCGGATCGCCCGGCTCGCGGCCGATGACGATATCCACCGAGCTGCCATCGCGCAGACAGGCCGTCCCGTGCAGCTCCAGCGGCAGCGCGGTCCACTGGTATTTTTTGATTCCGCCGTAATAGTGCGTGCGGAAATAGCAAAGTTCCGAATCCTCGTAAACCGGAAGCTGCTTTAAGTCAAGGCGGGGCGCGTCGACATGGGCCGCCGCCACATGGCAGCCCGCGCTCATCGGCTCCGCGCCGCCGACGGCGAGCAGCAGCGCCTTGCCGCGGTTGGACCAGTAGACCTTTTCCCCCGGCGCGATGGCGCCGCGTCCCGGCTGCAGCGGCGCAAAGCCCGCCGCCTCGGCAAGCCGGATGGCCTCGCGCACGGCCTCGCGCTCGGTACGGGCAAGGTTCAGATAATCCATATACCCCCGGCAATATTCCTCGCAGGCGAGGCGGTCGGAGGGCGCAAGCAAATCATAGCCGTTTTTCTGGCGGTAAAAAAGACGGTTTTTCAGTTCGTCCATGGTGTTGTCCTTTCTATGTCATCGAGTATTGTTTCACATTCGGATTCGAAGCGTTCGAGCGTACCGTCGTTGTGAAGACGGTGGGAGCAGTGCTCGTCATAAAAGCCGTCCGGCTTCTGGGCGCGGATACGGCTGAGGGCATAGTCGCGGGAGATGCCGTCGCGCTGCATGATACGCTCGCAGCGGATTTCCTCGGGCGCGGTCACGCCAAGGAGCGCCTGCAGCCGCGGCTCGAGCGCGGTGCCGACTAGATTGACCGCGTCCACTGCCGCAAGCCGTCCGCCCGCCGCGGCAAAGTCGGACAGACGCCGGTCGATTTCCGCATCGACACAGGGGTCCGTAATCGCCTGCAGCGCCGCAAGCTCTGCGGGATTGGAAAACACGCGCTCGCCCAGAACCGCGCACTGAAGAACGCCGTCAACAACCGCTCCGGGAAACCGCTCGGCAAGGCGCGAGAGCATCGCGCTGTCGGACCGGCACAGCTCGTGATAAACCGCGTCCGCGTCGATAACCAGCGCGCCGCGCCGCTCGAGCACCCGGCGAAGCGTCGATTTGCCAACGCCGCTGCCGCCGGTGATGCCGACAAGAACGAGCGACTGCGTCAGCGTCCGGCGCAGCGTCTGCTCCGAGAGGGCGCCGGGGCGCAAAATCCGCAGTCCCTCCTCCGACACAGAGGCCACCGTACTCTCCCGGCCGATGCCGCAGGGACCGCCGTCGATGACACCCGCGATTTTGCCCTCGAAATACGCCAGAACCTCCGCGGCGCTTTTCGGGCTGGGGCAGCCGGATGGGTTGGCGGAGGGAACCGCCAGCGGAAACGCGCACCGCCGCAGCAGGCGCAGCGTGTGCTCCTCATCCGGGCAGCGCAGACCGACGGTCGCCCCGCCGGCGCGCACGATGGACAGAACGGACTTGCGGGCCGGCAGTACAATGGTCAGCGGACCCGGCCAGAACCGCTCCGCCAGAACCCGCGCCGCTCGGGGCACCGCGGGGCAAAGCGCCTCCATTGCCTCCGGTCCCGCAACCATAAGAGACAGCGGCTTGACCTCCGGACGGCCCTTGACCTCGTACAGGGCCCGGACGGCCGCCTCGTTGGTTCCGTCCGCGGCAAGACCGTAGACGGTTTCCGTCGGAACGGCAACCAGTTCGCCCCGGCGCAAAAGCTCCGCCGCGGCGTCCGTGCCGTCCGTAAAGCGTTGTGTGATCATGTCGTCTCTCCTCCTCGCAGCAGCTCCGCGCGTTCCGCCGCGGCCAGCGCCTCCGTCAGTTCCTGCAGCTCACCGTTCATGACGGCCTCGAGCTTATAGAGCGTCAGACCGATGCGGTGGTCCGTGACACGGCCCTGGGGAAAGTTATAGGTACGGATGCGCTCGTTGCGCATGCCGCTGCCGACCATGCTGCGGCGCGCGGCGCCGATGGCGGCCTCCTGCCGCTCACGCTCCGCCTGAGCCAGGCGCGAGGCCAGAATGGAAAGCGCGCGGGCCTTGTTTTTGTACTGGCTGCGCTCATCCTGGCACTCGACCACGGTGCCGGTGGGCAGGTGGGTCACGCGGATGGCGGACTCGGTTTTGTTCACTTTCTGGCCGCCGGCGCCGCTGGAGCGGAAGGTGTCGATCTGAAGCTCCGAGGGATCGAGCGCAAACTCGACCTCTTCCACCTTTGGCAGGACGGCCACGGTGACCGTGGAGGTATGAATGCGGCCCTGGGTCTCCGTCTCGGGCACGCGCTGCACGCGGTGGACGCCGCTTTCGAACTTAAGCCGCGCATAGACATCCTCTCCCTCCACGAGGAAGGAGCATTCCTTGACCCCGCCCAGCGTCGTATCGCTCCAGGAGGCAAGCTCCACACGCCAGCCCTGCTGCTCGGCGTACATGGAATACATACGGAACAAATCCGCCGCAAAAAGCGCCGATTCCTCGCCGCCGACGCCGCCGCGGATTTCCACCACGACGGAGCGGTGGTCGTCCGGATCCGAGGGCAGCAGCAGCTCGCGCAGCTTCTGCTCGAGCGATTCCTCCCGGGCCCGCGCCGCCGAGAGCTCCTCGCGCGCAAGGTCGAGAAGCTCCGCCTCGGTCTCGGAGGACAGAATCATCTCCGCCTCGCGGCAGGCCGCGCGCGCGCCGCACAGCTCTCCCCACGCCGCGGCCACCGGAGCCAGCTCCTTTCGGGCGCGGGAATTGGCGGCGAGACGGGCGGGGTCGGAATAAACCTCGGGCCGGACGCTGTCGGCGCAGAGCGACTCGTATCGCGCCGCTATTTCCTTTAATTTTTCATCCATCGATTGCGAAATCCTTTCCCATGACAAGGGGGACGCTGCGCCAGTCGGAGCCGGGAGCGCGCTCCCCCGGGGCGGCATAGCCCAGCGCATAAAAATCCCGGGCAAGCGCAGTCTGCTCAAAAACACGCAGCGCGCCGCCGTCAAGCCGCCGCACGGAGGCCGGACGGTTCAGAATCGGAAGTTCCGCCCGTCCCCGCGCCCGCCGGAGCAGCAGCTGCCCCCGGGGCGACAGCGCCAGCACCCGGATATAGGGCGGCGCGGAAGGGATATCGTCCCGCCGGATACCCAGGCAGCCGCAGACCAGCATTCGCCGCAGCCGGGCCGTCGGATAGCGTTTGGTCCCCGCGGCGCGCAGAATGTCCGCAAGCGTCGGCTGCGACCGGACGGCGCGGTATAGACGCGTGCCGAGTCCCTCCCCCGCGTCCGGCAGAGCGAGAAACTCCGCCTCGGACAGAGTCCGCAGACGGGAGAGCGCCGCGCTCTCGAGCGAGCTCTCCCCCACCGGGCCGCGTCCGAGAGCAAGCTCCCTGCCATAGACCGCATGCGCCGCCGCCGGGACAAAGGGCGCGATGTCCTTGTATTCGAGCAGCAGAGCGCGAAGCTCCGAGGCGCAGCGCATCGAGTCCGCGGACGCCGCGGCGTCATGCGCCGCCCCCTCGCGGAAAACCGTCATGGGGCGCATGCCGGAGCCCCGCGCCGCAAGGGCGCGCAGATACTCCACCGCCAGAATGTTGTTCGGCCGGGAAAGCAGCTGCGCCTGCGGACCCAGACGCTCCGCCAAGACGCGCTGCCGCGCCACGGCGAAGGAATGCCCCTCGGCCATGGCGTCGCGAATGCGGCGAAGGGTTTCCGCCTCGGAGCAGACTGCCGCCAGGCGCTCGAGCGGCTCGATGTCACCGCACTCGCTGCCAAAGACAAGATGCGTAACAACGCCAAGCGAATCGAGCACTGCCACCGCACCGCGGGCGAAATATTCCGCCGACAGCGTACACCACGGCAGCGGAAGCTCCGTCACCAGATCAAAGCCCGCGGCGACCGCCGCCGCCGCCCGGGCCTGCTTGTTGAACACAGCGGGACCGCCCCGCTGAACAAAATCGCCGCTGAGAACCGCCACGGCCGGCGTATCCGCCCCCAGCGCGGCGCGCGCCCGTTTGAGAAGCAGGGCGTGCCCGTGATGAAAGGGATTGAACTCCCCGACCACTCCGATGACATTCATTTCTGCGGCTCCCTCTTGCGTTTTTCGGAAAATGCGGTAAAATAGAAATTCGTGTGAAGAGTTTTTACGCTTCTCCGTTATTTTACACGATTTAATTTTTTTTACAATACGAAAGGACAGCACCATGAAAATTCTTGTTATCAACGCAGGCAGCTCCTCCCTGAAGTATCAGCTTCTGGACATGGACAACGAGTCCCTCCTGGCCAAGGGTCTTTGCGAACGCATCGGCATCGACGGTCATCTGAAGCATCAGCCCCAGAACGGCAAGCCAGTCTTTGACGAGGACGTGGCGCTGCCCACCCACACCGAGGCCATTGCCGCAGTGCTCGAAAAGCTGACCAGCGCCGAGTACGGCGTCGTCGCGGACATGAGCGAAATCAGCGCCGTGGGTCACCGCGTCGTGCATGGCGGCGAGAAGTTTGCCGAGTCCGTGCTCATCAACGACGACGTGATGGCCGCCATCGCCGAGTGCATCCCTCTGGCCCCGCTTCACAACCCCGCCAACATCACCGGCATCAACGCCTGCAAGGCCGTCATGGGCGAGGGCGTGCCCCAGGTCGCCGTGTTTGACACCGCTTTCCATCAGTCCATGCCCGGCAAGGCCTTTACCTACGCCATTCCCTACGAATACTACACCGATCTGAAGGTCCGCCGCTACGGCTTCCACGGCACCAGCCATCGCTACGTCTCCAAGCGCTGCGCGGAGATGATGGGCAAGCCGATGGAGGAACTGAAGATCATCACCTGCCACATGGGCAACGGCTCGTCCATCTGCGCCGTCGACGGCGGCAAGAGCGTGGACACCTCCATGGGCTTCACGCCGATTGCCGGTCTGCCGATGGGCACCCGCTGCGGCGATATCGACGTCTCCATCCTCGAGTACCTGGCCGCGAACACCGGCAAGGACATCGCCGAGCTGACCACCATTCTCAACAAAAAGTCCGGCGTGCTGGGCGTCTCCGGCGTCAGCTCCGACTTCCGCGATCTGGACAACGCCGCCGGCGAGGGCAGCGAGCGCGCGCGTCTGGCGCTGGACATGTTCGCCTATTCCGTGGCAAAGACCGTGGGCTCCTACGCCGCCGCGATGAACGGTGTGGACGCCATCGTGTTCACCGCCGGCGTCGGTGAAAACAGCGCCTCCACCCGCGCGGACATCTGCGCGTACCTGGGCTGGCTGGGCACCACGCTGGATGTCGAAGCCAACGGCAAGCGCGGCGAGGACATCTGCATCAGCACCCCCGACTCCAAGGTCAAGATGTTCGTCATCCCCACGAACGAGGAGCTGGTCATCGCCCGCGATACCAA
>R18__coassemble_1720_pt1 | contig 20234 bp, 12 predicted proteins | sample R18__metabat2_low_PE_004 | metagenome-assembled genome bin R18
GTACCAGGCGCCGTTCGGCAGAGCGGGCTTGGTGGCGTTGACATCGTCGTAATAGACCTCAACCAGCGTGAAGGAGAGCTCGGAGCGGGAGGTGAAGTCAACCGCCTCGGCCAGCGCCTCGATGGACTCGTAGAGCACGTTGTTGATGTTATCGAACCAGCCGACCTTGGTCCAGCCTTCGTCGATGTAGGAATCCTCATCGATGTTGGTGTAGAGCTGATCGTAGGTGATGGGGTCGGTATCGGGACGATAGTTCTGCTTTTCGAAGATCACGGTTTCGCCGTCGGGGGCGTAGAAGGTCGCGGCAGCCGCAGCCAGTTTGACCGTAATCTGGACCTTCGCGGAGCCCGCGAAGTAGTTGTCGCTCTCCTCGCAGGAGGCGGTCACGGTGGCAACACCCGGGCCGACCACGGTGACCTTGCCGTCCTCGTCCACGGTCACGACGTCCGTGTTATCGGATTCATAGGTCAGCTTGAACTCGGAGCCGCCCTTATCCAGGGAGCCGTAGCTGTAGCCATCCGTCAGGAAATCGAGAACGAAGGGCTCGTCGTCGGTGTACTTGAGCATAGCCTCGAGGTCCGCGATGGGAGCCGCCGCCTTGGCCTTGACAAGGATGAAGGAGACAGCACTTTCGTCAAAGACGTCATCCGCCGCCGCCTTAACGGCGACAACGTAGGAGCCGATGGCCTTGAAGGTAATCTTGCTGCCGTCAACCGTCGCGGTCTCGACCGCTTTACCATTCTTATCGGTCACGGTGTAAGTGATCTCGCCGGTGCCGGAGGAGGTGACGTCAAACGCCGTAACCTCGTCGACCGTGGCGGTAACGCTCTTGGCATTCATTCCGGTCGCCTCCTCCAGAGAGCTGTACAGCGTAGCCGTCGCGGAAGCAAGCTCCTGCGTGTTGGTGCCGTTGTCGCCTTCGACCTTGTAGAAAACCTCGACGGTCTTCCCGGGAACGCTGCCGGAGGCAGCAACCGTCACCTTAACGGTGAAGGTCTCCGGAGCACTGTTGCCGACGGTAACGGTGCCGTCCTCATTAAGGGTAACGTCGGTGTAGGTATCGGCAAGAGCGTAAGTGATGGCGCCGATGGTGGCGTTCTCCACCTCGGGAACCGTCGCGGAAGCGCCGACATTGAAGATCTGGCCCTTCTTGACTTCCTTGGCATCCGCCGAATCCAGAGAACCATAGGTCACGGAGACCTCGTAGTTCTGATCGGAGACAACCTCGTAGAGGTAGGCATTGCTTTGTTCGCTGGCAAAGGTAAACTTCGAACCGTTAAAAGTCAGATAATCAGATTCGTTGTAAATGGTTCCATTGCCAACCGTAAGGGCGGTTTCCTTACCACTCTTGAAGCGAACCGCCCCCTTGCTGCCACCACCTGTGACCATGCTCAAAACCAGACTATCCTCAGAGGTGAAATAATTATTAGCGGAGCTGTAGGTCAGAAGCAGAGATTTAGTGTTCGTTTTCGAATCAAGAGTAACGATCTGATCGCCTGCATTACCGCTGGCAAGAGCAACCTCATAGTGATCGGAACCATCGGTCGCGGTAGTCAGCAGCGCGTAGCCGTTGGAAACAATGACATACTTTTCGCCGTTCACGGGGGTGGCGACAAGCTTGAGCTGAATGCCATCGGCGGAGACTTTCTCGGTCTCGACCGTAACAGTGATAGCGCCAACGGCCTTCGCGAGGTCCGCTTTCGCGATGGTGAGCTTGCCGTCCGTGGCGGAGAAGCTGGTCTCGACCGCGGTCGACTCGCTATCCGCCGCGGAAACCGTCGTGATGCTGTAGCCGGCACTCGCCGTCAGCGTCGCGGTGTAGTCGCGAGAGACGTAGGCGCCGTTGGTGCCGGCGTTATCGTCCGACGCGGTAACGTTATCGCCAATAATGGTAACCTGAACGGTACCGGCCTGCGTGAAGGAAACCTCGACAGTGTCACTGCTTTCCTTCAGGGAATTCGCCTTGCCGGAGAGAGCGGAGGCGGAGAGAGCCAGAGAAACATTGTCCGTGGTCGTCGCACTCGTCTCGTTCATCACAAAGGTGTCATCCTCCGCCTGGATGCCGATGGAGAAGTCGGTGTTGTTGAAGACCTTGAAGGTGCCCTTCGTCTCCGTCTCGACGCAGCCGGAGACCGAGCCGGTGAGCGTGCCGTTCGTGACAGTCACGGTGAGCAGCTTATACTCGTCGGTCGCGACGTTCGGGACGATGACAACGTCGCCGGTGATGTACTTGGAGTACACAACGACACGGAAGGTGCCGTCGTCAAGCGGAGTGATGGTCAGCTCATCATCATTGAGCTGGACCCCGTCGACAAAGACGGAGAGGTAGTCCTCGGTGACGAAGTCCACATTGCCGCCCGTGAGCTTGAAGGTGAACTTGTCCTGATGCAGGGTGTAGCCGAGGCCCGGGGTCACAATGACGTCGAGGGTGTAGCCCTGCTTGATGGTGGCAACACCGTTGTCGGGCGCCTTGCCATCAACCGTGAAGGACACGTTGGAGGCAAACTGCTCATCCATCGTGACATCATAGGTCGGGGCCTTGGAGCCGTCGGCCGTGAAGATGTAGAGGCAGTCGGTCTCATCGCCCTTCGCGGCGGAAACCTTGAAGCCGTAGGATTTTCCGGAACCGGCGTTGGCAACGTGGTCGCCCTGGCCGCCGGAGGTGGAGCAGTTGATGTAGCCATCGTAGATCGAGAAGGTGCCGGAGTCGTCGGTATCGCAGGTGAGCTTGCCGCTGCTGCCGGGAAGCAGATAATAGGTCTCGCCCGCCGTCTCGGTCTTCGCCGGGGAGGTGATGCTGGCGGTGAAGCAGTCATCGGCGTAGGTACCGGTAATCTGCCAGATGTACGCGGAGGCGTCCTCGATGGAATCGACATTGAGCGAACCATCGGAATTCACAGACACCTCGGTGCCGGCGAGCATGCCGGACTCGGAACCGGAAGCGTTGCTGAGAATATAGGCCGTGGTGGAGCCGTCGGGAACGTAAGCAATATAATAGGTACCCTCGGAGACGATCTGAGCCGGGGTCACCAGAGAGCCGCCGCCCGCAGCGGAGGCGCCTTCCTCGGCGTTGAGCTCGTACACGCCGGCCGCGATGTAGATGTCGCCGTAGGTGTACAGGCCGTCCACGGTGAGGACACCGTCACGGAAGGAGAAGGCGGAGGAGGGCAGAGCGTCCTTGACATACTCGCCGTTTTCATCCTCATAGCCAACCCAGACCACGATGCCGCCGGTGGAGACATCGTACTCGTCGGCATAGGCCTCGTTGATGGCCAGGCCGACCTGGAGATCGACCATCTCCTCCACGCGGTCGGGGTACGGACGGGTGACGTCGATCATGTCGCTGACAAGCTCGGTGTCAATCTTGAAGGTGCCGCCCACGTGCCAGCCGGCGTTGATGTTGATGGGGCTCTGCACGTCCTCGAGCTTGAGGACATAGCAGTTGTTGTCGTCAAAGTCGTAGGTGTACTCGACATCGTTGTAATTGCTGGGAGCTTCCTTGGCGGAGTTGACGTCGATGACGGCGTTGATGCCGTTTTCGGCAGCGTAGGGGACGTAGAGCGTCAGCGTCAGATCCGTGCCGCGCTTGACGTAGATCACGCTGTCGCGGACGGTGGTGTTGTCCTCGCCGAGCTGGTCGCTCTCGACCTCGGTCAGATCCATGTACGCAACGCCGTCATAGTCCTTGATGGCGACATACTGGCCGGCGAGAACCGCCGCGTTATAAGCCTCCTGGCTGTCATAGGTGCCGTTAGTACTATTAAAGTTGCTGATGTAAACGGGATAATACTGGACACCATAGATGTCGCAGTTGGTGAAGTTGGTGACAACTTCCTTCGTGATGAGGTTGGTGAAGTTGCCGTCGGAATACTGCCACAGAGCGATCTCGAGATTCGCGATGTCGGTTTCGGCAATCATAATCGAGTCGACCGTTTCGGCCTTCATCACGGAGTACATGCCGTCGAGAGCGACAGAGCCCTCTTCCTCCGCAGCCGTATTCAGTGTTTCGTAGAGCATGCTCTCGTCCACAACAGGGACTACTATCTTGCCCTTGAGGGGATTGGACAGAGAGACGGACTCGTCACCGGTGACGAGACAGCCGTTCTTGTCCAGAGCGAGGTAGATGTCGCCCTCCACCAGATCCCATTCGGTGGCGCTGGAGACGATCGATTCGCCGTAGTCAAAGGTGGGCATCAGGGTGAAGGTGGTGATGGAGTCGTCGAAGTCGGCGTAGAAGAGGACGTCCTCGATCTTGCCGAGAGACTCCTGGGTGGTGACGGTGGTCTCGCCGGTGGTAGCATCCGTCGAGGTCACTTTGCCGCCGAAGTAGTAGATACCGGACTCGACCTCATCCTCGGCCTTGATGTTGGCGGCGTAGAAGATGGAATCGGGGCCGGCGACCTTGACGCCGGTGAAGTTCTCGGGCAGGTCGGTGACAAGAGACACCTGCCAGTCATAGCCGCTGGAGTCCTTGTCGGAGCCGGAGCCGCCGGTGCTGGTGGAGCCCGCGGTGGAGCCGGTGGTAAGGTCCGCATCCTCGGCCGTGATTTGGGTCGCGCCGTAGGTCACGTAGTTGTCGGAGAAGTCGACAAACAGAGAGGTCTTGACGGAAGCGGTGTCGATCGCGTACTGGTTCTCGACCTTGCCGCCGACCGTGATGGTGCGGGTCCAGGCGGGAGCGAGGTCGGTGGAGGAGGTCATCTTGTTGACCAGAATGGAAGAGACCTTGCCGGTCTTGGCATCGGTACGGAAGTCGAGCACCATGGCGTAGCCGTTGGTGATGTAGCCGTCGTTAATGTAGGTGAAGTCCACGTTCATGCTGAAGGCCTCGCCGTCCGCCTGCATGGGCAGGGAGCCGCCGGCCGCGACATAGTAGTGGCTCTGCTCCCAGGCGGTCTCGCCGGTGTGGTTATGACCCCAGAAGCAGATGACGGTCTTCTTCGCCGCCACTTCGTTGAGCGCCTGGCACCAGAGATAGCCTCCCTGGTTGTCGCCGCGGCGAGCATGGAAGGGCTGGTGCGTGGCAACGACGATGACGTCCTGCTCCGCAGCCAGAGCCGCCTCAACAAACGCCGCGCGGGTTTCGTCGTCCGCGCCGTTGACGTCGTTCTGGGGGATGGACCACAGAGAGTAGTAGTCGTTGGAGTACACCTCGGCGGTGACGTCCTGGCTGATGATGGAGCCGTCGGCGTTGGCCGTCTCGTTGATGCCGGACATGCCCGTGTCGTGGGCAGCGTAGGTGACATAAACGTTGACGTCCATGTTGACCGCGTCGAGAATCGCGTCGCGCAGAGAGGCGGCGGTGAATTCCTCGTGGCTCTTGGGCATGTCGCCGTTCATCATATAAACGGACGGCGTGCCGCCGAAGTAGGTCATCATGTTCTTCAGAATGCTCGTCATATTAGAAGTGAGAGCAATCTGCTCGTCTTCGACGTCACTGGAGTGCAGGTCGGAGCCGACGAACAGCAGCGATTCGGAAATCGCGTAGTCGTCATAGGTGCCGGTGTTCAGCGCGGAAGCCGAAACGGGCATCAGACTCAGACACAGCAGCAGTGCCATCACAAGACACAGGGTGCGCTTGGTCTTTTGCATGGTATTTCCTCCCTTATAAAAAGTCATGGGTATTATATCAATTTAACATTCGGTTTACAATCCGGTAAAATGCTAAAATTAAACCAAACCGCTTTGTGCAAGATGCACAAAGCGGTTTGGAGAAACAGAAACAGGAAGCCCCGGACGGGGCAAGATATGGGAGAGGAAGGACGTTCAAAACACAAAACCCTGTGTCTCCCACGCCGGGGAGACACAGGGTGACATAATTTATAAGGAACCAAAAGAACGGACGGCTTTCTCCCGGCTGAGAGCGCGGGACAGGTCGCGCTCAAGCGCCGCGTACTCGCGGGCCGAGCGGCTGCGGCGAAGGGCTTCGCGGGCGGCGGCCTCCGCCCGTTCGGCGCGGCGGAGATCCAGTTCCTCCGGCGCTTCCGCCGTGTCGGTCAGAACAAGCGCTTCCCCGTTTCGCACGCGCAAAATGCCGCCCGCAATCGCGGCGCGCCGCGTCTCGCCCTCCGGCAGACACAGCGTCATCACGCCCGGAGCAAGGGCGATGACCGCCGGGCTGTGGCCCGCGAGAATGCCGTATTCCCCGTCTGTCCCGGGGACGGTCAGCGACCGGCAAGCGCCGTCAAAAAACACGCGCTCCGCCGTCAGCACACGCAGAGGAAAGTCGTTCATGTCCCCTCCCCCGCCGCGCGGAGCGTCCGCGCCTTGGCCAGCACATCATCAAGCGTGCCGACGTTGAAAAACGCCGCCTCCGGCAGATCGTCAAGCTCGCCGTCGACAATGGCGCGAAAGCCTCGCAGCGTCTCCGCCAGCGGGACATAGACACCGGGGACGCCGGTGAATTTTTCCGCCACATGAAACGGCTGGGACAAAAAGCGCTGCAGCTTGCGCGCGCGCAGTACGGTGCGGCGGTCGTCGGCGTTCAGTTCATCCATACCGAGGATGGCGATGATGTCCTGCAGCTGCTCGTATTTCTGCAAAAGCTCCTGCACCCGGCGGGCAATGGCATAATGCTCGGCGCCGACGGTTTCCGGCTCGAGCAGACGCGAGGTAGAGGCCAGCGGGTCCACCGCGGGGTAGATGCCCTGTTCGGCAATCTTGCGGCTGAGAACCGTGGTCGCGTTCAGATGCGTGAAGGTCGTGGCGGGCGCCGGGTCCGTCAGATCGTCGGCGGGGACATAGACCGCCTCGACCGCCGTGACGGAGCCGCGGGCGGTGGAGGTGATGCGCTCTTGCAGCTCACCCATTTCGGAGGCAAGAGTCGGCTGATACCCAACGGCGGAGGGCATGCGCCCGAGGAGTGTGGAAACCTCGCTGCCCGCCTGGACAAAGCGGAAGATATTGTCGATGAACAGCAGCACATCGCGCTCCTCCCGGTCGCGGAAATACTCCGCCATCGTCAGTCCCGTCAGCCCCACGCGCATGCGCACGCCGGGCGCCTCGTTCATCTGGCCGAAGACCAGGGCGGTTTTCGCCAGGACGCCGCTGTCGCGCATCTCGCGCCACAGGTCGTTGCCCTCGCGGCTGCGTTCGCCGACGCCCGCAAAGACGGAATAGCCGTCGTGCTCGGTGGCGATGTTGTGAATCAGCTCCTGAATCAGAACGGTTTTGCCGACGCCGGCGCCGCCGAACAGACCGGTTTTGCCGCCGCGGGAATAGGGCTCGAGCAGATCGATGACCTTGATGCCGGTTTCCAGCATTTCCGCCGCCGGGCGAAGCTCGGAATAGGCGGGCGGACGGCGGTGAATGGACAGACGCTCGGCCGATGCCGGCACGGGCTCTCCCCCGTCCATCGGCTCGCCGAGGACATTGAACATCCGGCCGAGCGTGGCCGCGCCCACGGGGACACGGATGGGCGCGCCCGTGGGCGTGACCTCGAGCCCCGGGTACAGCCCATCGCTGTCCGCCAGAAGAATGCAGCGGACCGTGTCCGCGCCGATATGCTGCGCGGCCTCCATGACCCGGGTGCGGCCGTCCACCGTGACGGTCAGCGCGTCCCGAATCGCCGGCAGCGGCCCGCCGGAAAAGACGACGTCCACCACCGAGCCCGCGACAAGAGAAATGATTCCGGTCATGTTGCGTACACCTCGCTGTGAAGGGATTGCTGCGCCCGGGCCCCGGCGGAAACCTCCGTGATTTCCTGCGTGATGGCCGCCTGGCGCAGACGGTTATACTCAAGAGAAAGCGCCGACAAAAGCTCGTCGGCATTGTCGTTGGCCGTGCTCATGGCGCGCATGCGGGCGTTCTGCTCGGCGCAGAAGGCGTCCGTCAAAAGCCCGAATACACAGCCGAGCAGACGGCTGCGCAGCAGCGCGTCCAGCACCGCGGCGGCATCGGGAAAAAGCTCCGTCCCCTCCGTGTCCAAGGGCGTAACGCCGGGCGAAAAGGCGGCCGCCTCCACCGGCAGAAGCCGCTCCGTCACCACGGACTCCGACAGGGCGTTTTTCATGTCGGTATAGATGGCGTAGACGGCGCGGACAGCGCCGGATTCATAGGGCTCGACCAGACGCTCGGTCACGCGGCGCGCGTCGTCGAGCGTGGGCAGCACCGACGGCAGCAGCGCGCCCCCCTCCGCCGCGCAGCCGATGGTGGGCAGCAGACGGCGCCCCTCCTCGCCGACGCAGAGAAACCGCGTCCGCGGATGCGCCGCAAAAAAGTCCTCCGCCGCGTGCAGCAGCGCGCGGTTATAGCCCCCCGCAAGTCCCCGGTCCGCCGTCACCAGCAGACACAGACACTCGTCCTCCGCCCTCGGCTGAAAGTCCGCGGGGGCGAGATACCGCCCCCAACCGTCCGCCGCGGGAAGCAGGGCGGCGATTTCCTCGTGCACGGCGCGCAGATAGGGGCGCGTGCCCTCGAGCGCGAGGCGCGCCTTCTGCAGCTTGCGGGAGGAAATCAGATACATGGCGTTCGTGATTTTGCGCGTGTCCGAGACGCTCGCTATGCGGTTTTTGATCTCGACAATGCTGCTCATACAACCTCGAAGTTATTGGATATATTCATCAATTTTACGGATATTCGCAATTATTCGTTGATTTCTTATGAGTTATCACGAATACTCACAAGGATTCATTCTGTTTTCCACTCGTTCGCAAACTCGCGGCAGCGGGCAAGCAGACGCTCGCGCAGAGAGTCGGACAGCGTTTTGTCGCGCTCGAGCTCCGACACGAGCTCCGGCGCGCGCTGCGCCATGTAGGCGAGAAGCCCCGCGCGGAAGTCCGCGACGCGCTCCGGCGGCACCGGCAGCATCAGCTGATGCAGCGCCGCGACGAGCACAATCACCTGCTCGCTCATCGACAGCGGTTGATACCGGTCCTGGCGCAGCAGACGCATCAGCCCCTGGCCGTAGAGCAGCTGGCGGCGGGTCGCCTCGTCCAGATCGGAGGAGAACTGGGTAAAGACCTCCATCTCGCGGTACTGCGCCAGATCCAGACGCAGCGTGCCGCTGGCTTTTTTCATGGCCTTCGTCTGGGCGTCGCCGCCCACGCGGGAGACGGACAGACCCACGTTGATGGCGGGCCGCTGGCCGGAGAAGAAGAGCCCCGTCTCCAGATAGAGCTGGCCATCCGTAATGGAGATGATGTTCGTCGGGATATAGGCGGAGACATCGCCCGCCTGGGTCTCGACGATGGGCAGCGCCGTCAGCGAGCCGCCGCCCCGCTCCGCCGAGAGGCACGCCGCCCGCTCGAGCAGCCGGGAGTGCAGATAGAACACGTCGCCCGGATACGCCTCGCGCCCCGGGGAACGGCCCAGGAGCAGACTGATTGTGCGATACGCCACCGCGTGCTTGGACAGATCGTCATAGACAATCAGCACATCGCGGCCCCGTTCCATGAAATACTCCGCCAGCGCGCAGCCCGTATAGGGCGCGATATACTGCAGCGAGGGCGCGTCCCCCGCCGAAGCGCAGACCACGACGGTATACTCCAGGGCGCCGCGGCTGCGCAGCGATTCCGTCAGCTGGGCGACGGAGCCCGCCTTCTGGCCGATGGCGACATAGACACAGAGGACATTCTTGCCCCGCTGGTTGAGGATGGTGTCTACGGCGAGCGCCGTCTTGCCGGTGCCGCGGTCGCCGATGATCAGCTCGCGCTGGCCGCGGCCGATGGGAAACATGCTGTCAATGGATAAAATGCCGGTCTCGAGCGGCTCGTGCACGGACTCGCGGTCGACGATGCCGGGCGCGGGATGCTCCACGGGGCGGTACTCGGCGGAGGGGATGGCCTCGCCCCCGTCGATGGGCGCGCCCAGGGCGTCCACCACGCGGCCGAGGAAGCCCTCCCCCGCCGGAACGCCGGCGGTTTTGCCGGTGCGACGGACCGGGCTGCCGGCCGTGACCTCGCGGTCGTCGCCGAAGAGAATGCAGCGAAGCTCCGCGGCGGAGACATACTGGACCATGCCGCGGACGTCGTTTTCGAACAGAAGAATTTCGCCGTACATGGCGGATGCAAGACCGCGGACAGACACCACGCCGTCACCGACGGAGAGAACCGTGCCGATTTCCTCCGCCACGCAGGCGGGGACCCAGTTGACGGTTTTTTCCCGCAGAAGCGGAATGATATCCGCCGCCGCGGCGGTTTTCGCCGCCGTGCGCCATTCGTCCGTCAGCTGACGGACAAAGCTGTCCGCCGTCCAGGAAAAGACCTGTCCCCCGCACTCCAGGCGAAAGCCCGCGGGCAGAGAACGGTCCTCCTGCCACGAGAGCGCGACCGGGCGGTCAAAGCGGCGGCGCAGAAAGGTCTCGAGGCGCTCGGCGCGTTTCGAGTCCGGGGGCGCGGCGCTGTAGAGGACCGCGGATAAAACCTCGTCGTCACGCATGGCGGTTGTCCTCCGCGCCGTCAAGGAAGGCGTCATAGGCGTTATCGAGCGCACTGCGCAGGACGGTCTCGGCCGCCTCGGACGCGAGGGCGGCGATGTCCTCGGACGCAGAGTCGAGGATGCGCTGTTTTTCGCCTTCCGCCTCGCGGCGGGCGTCCGAGACGATGGTGTCGGCCCGCTCCTGCGCGGCGCGCAGAGTCCGGGCGGCGGCGTCCTCGGCGGCGGCGGCTTTCTCCGCCGCGAGGCGGTCGGCCTCGGCATCCGCCGCGGCAAGACGCGCCGCGAGCGCATCCTCGCGCTCGGTCACGGAGGCAAGACGCTCCGCCGCCTCCGCCTCGCGGTTTTCGTAGGAGGCGGTGCGGTCATCCATGAATTTTTTCACGGGCTTGTACAGCAGAATATACAGACCGCCGGCGAGAATCACAAAATTCAGCGCGTGCAGAAGAATCTGCTGCCAGTCAATATTCAGCGGAAGATTCATAGCGGCTCCTTACAGCACAAAGAGAATCAGCAGCGCGATAATCAGCGCGTAGATGATGGCGGTTTCCAGGAAAACCAGACCGAGCATCATGACGGTCTGGATCTTGCCGGAGGCCTCGGGCTGACGGGCGGTGCCCTTGACGGCGTTCGCGACCACCATGCCCATGCCGACGGCGCCGGCGGCGCCGACCAGACCGATGGCGATGGCCGCGCCGAGCGCCTTATGCTCCGACGCCGCCTCGACCACGGTATCCACGGCGGTTTCCCCGTCGGCAAAGGCCGCCGTGGACAGCAGCGCGACCGCCAGCAGCACCAGCAGCACGGAAACAATACGTTTGGATGATTTCATCATGGGGTATTCCTCCTTACGCCGAGAGGGCGGACTGCGCCGGGTCGGCATGGTTATTTTTTGTTTTCTTTTCTTTTTTCGCGGGCTTCTCGGTCACCTCGCCGTAATAGAAGGAGGTGAGCATGGTCAGAACGTAGGTCTGGATAATCGCGTGCAGCGCCGTGAACAGCACGCCCACGATGACCGGCAGCACGATGCTCAGAGAAATCGTGTAATACACAAGCTCCGTCACCAGCAGTCCGCTGACCAGCGCGCCGAACAGACGAAAGGGCATCGAGATGGCAAGGGAGAATTCCTTCAGCCCGCCAAGAAATCCGTGGAAGCCCGCCGCGACCAGACCGCCGAAGAGGATGAACAGATAGCTCATCCCGCCCATGGCAATGGCGGCGTTGATGTCGGACAGGGGCGCCGAGAGCGCGATGGAACGGCCCTCCGTCGTAATCACCTGGATACCGAACAGCTCAAAGAGCGTGCCGAAGGCGATGTACACGCCCGCCGCGAACAGATACGCGCCCAAGGTGCGGTTGCGGTGCGGGCTGTTGGAGCGGGCGAGGTTGTCAAAATAGCCGACCAGCGTTTCCAGCGCCAGCTGCAGCCGGCCGGGCACCGCCCGAAAACGGGGAATCGCAAATACGCGCAGCAGCGCCGCGCACACCAGCAGCGCCGCCGTCACCAGATACGCCGAGGCAACCGCGGGGTTGACCTCCAGCCCGAAAAAGCGCAGACGGTTATCCTCGTGCAAAATGCCGTCGCGCATGACGTCGCCGAGGGCCTCGCTCTCCCCCTCGGGGGCGCCGATCAGCAGCGCGCCGACCAGCAGTATAATCACCAGCGCCGCCAGAATCAGCAGCGTGACATTGCGTCGTTTTTTACTCATATCCGGCCTCTTTTCCGTGGAGCAATCAGATATCTAAATTATAATCCCGGTTGTCAAGTTATACAATGAATTCATTGGCAAACGGATGCCGTGTTCTTGCCAATTGCGGGCGTATGATTTATAATGACGGAAACATCTATATAAAGGAATGCGAGCATACCATGAAATATCTGCTGATTATCGGGGACGGCATGGCGGACAACCCCGTCCCGGCGCTGGGGAACAAAACCCCGCTGGAGGTCGCGAACAAGCCCCATATCGACGCGCTCTGCCGCGCGGGACAGCTCGGCAGCGTGGTCAACTGCCCAAAGGAATTTGAGCCCGGGTCCGCCACCGCCATCATGTCCATCTTCGGCGCGTCGCCGCTGAAGTATTACCACGGACGCGGTCCGCTGGAGGCGGCGGCGCAGGGCGTGACGCTTGCGGACGGCGACATGGCGTGCCGCTGCAACATGGTCACGCTGGAGGACAGCGACGCCCCGTATGCCGAGCGGCGCATTTTATCCCACAGCGCGGGCTCCATCGAGGGCGCGGAGTCCGACCGGCTGATTCTGGATCTGTGGCAGAGCGAGGAATTCTCCGCGCTTGCCGCCCGGTACGGCGTGGAGATCAACCCCGGGTCCTCCTTCCGCCATTTCGCCGTAAAGCACGGGGCGGACCTGGACGGCATCCGGCTGATTCCCCCGCACGACCATCTGGGCGAGGTCATCGGACCGCTGCTGCCCACGGGCTGCCGCGTGGCGGAGGAGCTGCGCGAGCTGCAGGAGTGCGCCTTCCGGTATCTGGACGGGCATCCCATCAACCAAAAACGCCGCGCGGAGGGCAAGCCTGCCGCGAACGGCATCTGGTTCTGGGCCGAGGGTACCGCCGCCATTCTGCCGGATTTCCGGGCCAAATACGGCAAGAGCGCCGAGGTGGTCTCCGCCGTGCCGCTGGTACGGGGACTGGCGCGGCTGTCGGGACTGGAGGCGCCGGAGATTCCGGGCGCCACTGGCGAAATCGACACCAACTGGGCCGGCAAGGCGGAAAAGACCATCGATATTCTATCCCGCTGCGACTTTGCGCTGCTGCACGTGGAGGCGCCGGACGAGTGCACCCACAACGGCGATACCGCGGGCAAAATCCAAAGCATCGAATGGCTGGATGAACGCGAGGTCGCGCCGGTGACCGACTGGCTGCGGCAGCGGGGCGAGGGGTGGCGGTGTCTGATTCTCTCCGACCACAAGACACTGACCTCCAACCGCGCCCACGACGGGGATCCGGTCCCCTTCCTGCTCTATGACAGCCGGGCGGAGGATGGCTGCGGTCTGGATTACACCGAGGCGAACGGGCTGACGACCGGACTGTACCTCGAGGAGGGCACGGGACTGCTGGAGCTGCTGTTTGATGACTGAGTACGCATACGGAAAGCTGAATCTGTCGCTGGATGTGCTGGGAAAGCGGGACGACGGATACCACGCCATGCGCATGGTGATGCAGAGCGTCCGCTTCGGCGACGAGGTGGAGGCGGAGCTGACGGAGGACGGCTCGTTCTCCCTTGACCCCGGCAAGCCCTATCTGCCGCGGGACGAGAAAAATCTTGCGCTGCGGGCGGCAAGGGTGTTTCCCCTCCCCGCCGGAACGGGCGCGCGCATCCGCATCCGCAAACGCATCCCCGTCTGCGCCGGGATGGCGGGCGGCTCAGCCGACGCGGCGGCGGTGCTGCGGGCGATGAACCGGCTGACCGGCGAGACGCTCGACGCGGCAGAGCTGATGCGGCTCGGTGCGCAGGTCGGCAGCGACGTGCCCTATTGCCTCGCGGGCGGGACGATGCTGGCGGAAGGGCGCGGGGAAATTCTCTCTCCCCTGCCGGCGCTGCCGGAGTGCGACATCGCGCTGTGCAAGCCGGGGTTTTCCGTGTCGACACCGGAGCTGTTCCGGGAGCTTGACCGCCGGCGCATCCGCATCCGGCCGGATACGGACGGACTGATCCGCGCGCTGGAAAACGGGGATCTGAGGCAAATCGGACAATATCTCTTCAACGTCTTCGAGGACGCGCTGCCGCGCAGCTGCGGACGCGAGGTTGCCGCCATCCGCAGCGTACTGCTCGATTGCGGCGCCGTCGGCGCCTGCATGACCGGCACGGGCAGCACCGTGTTCGGGCTTTTCGACCGGCGGAATGCCGCCGAGGAGGCCGTCCGACGCCTGCGCCGCGACTATTCCGAAACGCATCTCACCGCCCCTGTCGGCGCGGCGATGACCCTGTAAAAAAATAAAACAGCCCCCGCATCCGAATCGGATGCGGGGGCTGTAATTATAATATGAGTCATTCAATCCTCGTCCTCGTCCGGGAGGGACAGCGTGGCCTCGCCGGAATAGAGGATGACCACGGTGCGGCTTTCCTGGGTCATGACCATGAGACCGCCGCTGTTATCCACACCGCAGGCAAACCCGTGCAGCGGCATGCCGCGATAGACGCAGTCGACATATTTGCCGAGCGTCAGACAGTGCTGACTGTAGCGGGGCATCAAAGAATCGGCATTGGCGGGATAGCCCGCGAGAATGTCGTCAAGCCTCCGCATAATCGCGAGCAGCAGCTCGCCCGCGTCCGCCTGCGCCCGGCCGGCCTCCGTCAGCTCCGGGGGCAGGGCGTTCGTGAGGTTGATACCGATGCCCAGGACCACGACGCCGTCGCGCAATTCGGAGAGAATGCCGCAGATTTTTTTGCCGTCAAGGAAGATATCGTTCGGCCACTTGATCATGGTCTTATCCCCAAGGGCCTCGCGCACGGCGACCGCCGCGAGCGCCGGCAGAGGCGTCAGCTGCGCCGGCGCGCAGTCGGGCCGCAGCGCGACGGAGAACCACAGTCCCCCCTCCTCCGCGCTGTAGACGCGGCCCAGGCGGCCGCGGGCCGCCGTCTGGCGCCCCGCCGCCACCACATGACCGGGACCGAGGCGAAACGCCTCGTCGTTGGTGGAGCCGGTTTCGGGAAGATAGGTATAGTCCCAGCCGGGAATTGTCAGCGATGACAGATCCATCGCGTTATTTGAGCGCCACGAGCAGCTCGCCGTTTTTGACGTTGTCGCCCTTTTTGACGTAGACCTGGTCGATGACGCCGGCGCGGCGCGCCACAATGCTGGTTTCCATCTTCATTGCCTCGATGACGGCAAGGACCTGGTTGGCGTCCACCTCGTCACCGGGCTCGACGCAGACCTTGGACACCATACCGGGGATGGAGGCGCCGACCTGGCGCTCGTCGTTGGGGTCGGCGAGGGTGACGGTGGTGCCGGCGCTCTTCGCCGTGGGGTCGGGTACTGCCACCTCGCGGCGCAGACCGTTGAGCTCGAAGAGGACGTTGCGCGTGCCGTCGTCGTTGAGGTCGCCGAGACCGAGATATTTGATGACCAGGGTCTTGCCGTCCTCGATGTTGATTTTGTTCACCTCGCCGAGTGCCATGCCGTTGAAGAAGACGTGGCTGCCCATGCGCATGATGTAGCCGTATTCCTTGCGGTGACGGATGTAGTCCTCGAATACCTTCGGATACATGGCGTAGGAGAGGTAGATGGAGGTTTCTTCCTCCGGCGCGTCGGGATAGAAGGCGTGGACCTCGTCCTTGATCTGCTGCCAGTCGACGGGCGGCAAAAGCGCGCCGGGACGGTCGGTCAAGGGTTCCTCGCCCTTGAGGACAATCTGCTGCAGCCAGGAGGGGATGCCGCCGACGGGCTGACCCATCAGACCCTTGCAGAAGCTGACCACGCTGTCGGGATAGGCAAGCGCGGCGCCCTTTTCGCGGATGTTCTCGGGCGTGAGATCGTTCTGGACCATGAAGATGGCAAGGTCGCCGACCATCTTGCTCGAGGGCGTGACCTTGATGATGTCGCCGAGCATGTCGTTGACGCGGCCGTACATCTCCTTGACCTCCGCGAAGCGGTGGCCGAGGCCGAGGCTTTCGACCTGGGGCTGGAGATTGGTGTACTGGCCGCCGGGGATTTCGTAACGATAGATGTCCGTGACGGGGCCGGTCAGACCGTGGTCAAAGCTCTCGTACCGCAGACGGACGTCCGCCCAGTAATCCGCCAGCTCCTGCAGCCGCAGCGGGGAGAAGCCGGTGTCACGTTCCTGACCGCGCAGAGACTCGACCAGACCGTTCATGGAAGGCTGGCTTGTGAGACTGGAAAGCGGCTGAATCGCCGTGTCGACGATGTCCACGCCGGCCTCCGCCGCCATGAGCAGCGTGGCAATCTGGTTGCCGGTGGTGTTGTGGGTGTGCAGATGGATGGGGATGCCGATTTCCTGCTTGAGCACCTCGACAAGACGCTTGGCGCTGTAGGGGCGCAGAAGACCGGACATGTCCTTGATCGCGATGGAGTGGGCGCCGAAGCGCTCGAGCTCCTTGGCAAAGTTGACGTAGTAATCGAGCGTGTACTTGTCCGAACGGGGGCTTAACACGTCGCCGGTGTAGCACATGGTGGCCTCGAGGAACTTGTTCTGGTTGAGAACCTCGTCCATCGCGGTCTGCATGGAGGGCAGCCAGTTGAGACTGTCGAACACGCGGAAGACATCGATGCCCTTTTTGGCGCTTTCCTTGACAAAGGCGCGGACCAGGTTGTCCGGATAGGACGAATAGCCCACCAGGTTGGAGCCGCGCAGCAGCATCTGGAAGAGGATGTTCGGAATCTGCTCGCGCAGCATGACCAGACGCTCCCAGGGGCTTTCGTGCAGGAAGCGGTACGCCGTGTCGAACGTGGCACCGCCCCACATCTCCAGCGAGAAGCAGTCCGCCAGAATGTCCGCCGTGCCCTCGGCGCCCTTGAGCATGTCGCGGGTACGCATGCGGGTGGAGAGCAGACTCTGGTGCGCGTCGCGCATGGTGGTGTCGGTGATCAGGAGCTTTTTCTGGCCCATGACCCAGTCGGAAACGGCCTTGGGGCCCTCGCGGTCGAGAAGCTGCTTAAGACCGGGGCGAGGCTCGCCCTGCGCCTTGGGGAAGCGGGGCGGGTCAAACTGGTGCCGCTCGGCATTGGGGTTCGCGACCTGAATGTTCGCGATATACTTGAGCACGCGGGTGGCGCGGTCGCCGCCCTTGGCGTCAAACTCGAACAGCTCCGGCGTCTCGTCGATGAACTTGGTATGGCAGCCGCCGGCCTTGAAGACCTCGTTGCCGAGAATGTTCGACAGGAAGGGGATGTTCGTCTTGACGCCGCGGATGTGAATTTCGTTGATGGCGCGGGTCGCGCGGCGGCAGACGCCGGCGAAGGTATTGTCCCAGCAGGTGACCTTGACCATCAGACTGTCGTAATAGGGGCTGATGACCGTGTTGGTGGAGGCGTTGCCGCCGTCCAGACGCACGCCGAAGCCGCCGCCGGAGCGATAGCTGGTGATGCGGCCGGTGTCGGGGGCAAAGTTGTTCTTGGGGTCCTCGGTGGTGACGCGGCACTGGATGGAATAGCCGTTGATGCGAAGATCCTCCTGGCTGCTCAGACCGATGTCCGGGCAGGAAAGAGGATAGCCCTCCGCCACGAGAATCTGGGCCCGGACCAGGTCGATGCCGGTCACCCACTCGGTGACGGTGTGCTCCACCTGGATGCGGGGGTTCATCTCGATGAAATAATAGCGGCCGGACTTGTCCACCAAAAACTCGAGCGTGCCGGCGTTGACATAGCCGACGTGCTTGGCAATCTTGACAGCGTCAGCGCGGATGCGGTCGCGCGTTTCCTCCGGCACGGACCAGGCGGGAGCGAACTCCACGACCTTCTGGTACCGGCGCTGCAGCGAGCAGTCGCGCTCGCCGAGGTGATAGACGTTGCCGTATTGGTCGCCGAGAACCTGGACCTCGATATGCTTGGGCTCGACGAGGAATTTCTCGATGAAGATATCGCCGTTGCCGAAGGCCTTTTCCGCCTCGGAATGGACAAGGTCGTAGGCGGGGATGACTTCCTCTTCGCAGTCGCAGCGGCGCATGCCGCGGCCGCCGCCGCCCGCCGCCGCCTTGAGGATGATGGGGAAGCCGAATTCCTTCGCCTTCTCAAGCGCCTCTTGGCCGTCACGCAGAGGCTCGGTGGAGCCGGGGATGATGGGCACGCCGCAGGCAATGGCCATCTGCTTGGCGGAGAGCTTGTCGCCCATTTGGTCCAAAATGTCGGAGGGGGGGCCGATGAACTGGATGCCGGCGGCCTCGCAGGCGCGGGCAAACTCGGCATTTTCCGACAGGAAGCCGTAGCCCGGGTGAATGGCGTCGACACCGCGTTTTTTCGCCAGGTCGATGATCACGGGGATGTCGAGATACGCGCCGAGAGGGCTGTCGTTCTCGCCGATGAGATAGGCCTCGTCCGCGCGGGTGCGGAAAAGGCTGTAGGTGTCCTCCTTGGAATAAATCGCAACGGTGTGAAGACCCAGGTCGTCACAGGCGCGGAAGATGCGGATGGCAATCTCGCCGCGGTTGGCGACCAGGACCTTGGAAAAGGTTCGTTCCTGCATAGAATAACTCCTCCCTGAAACCGAGTATTGCAACACGGGATTTTACCCAATAGTCTATATCATTATATGTCATTGCCCCGCGTTTCACAAGTTTAATTATTAATTTGACATATTATTCTTTGTTTGACAGGGACAAGGCGGAATGATAGACTGTTTTAAAAATCACTTGGGGGGGTGGCCGCGCTGCCGGATCTGAATCACCGCAGGGACTTCATCGTCAACTGCCTGTACTTTGCGTTCATTCTTGCGCTGGTATATGTGGTGTGCAAATATTTCATCTCCATGATCTGGCCGTTTTTCCTGGCCTTTCTGTTCGCGTGGATTTTGCAGCCGCTGATTCGTCTGATGACGAAAAAGCTCCATTTCCGCTACGAATTCGCCGCCGCCATCGGACTGATTGTTTTATTCGCCGTGATGGGCGGGCTGCTGATTCTGCTCTCCGCCCGGCTTGTCACCGCGGCGACGGAGCTTGTCAGCAGCGTACCGCGCCTGTACACCAACACCATCGAGCCCGCGCTCGACAATCTGTCCGAGAATCTCGAGGATCTGGTCAACCGGGTCAGCCCGGGCGCCTATTCCCTTATCGAGAACGCCTTCCCCGACATCATCGGCTCCATTGGCAGCGCCGTGACCGAGGTCGCGGGCAAGGTCGCCGGCGCCGTGGTCTCCTTTACGACCAGTCTGCCAAGGCGGGTGCTGACCACCATCATATGCGCCATCGCCACGGTGTTCGCGACGCTCGCCTTCCCCTCCGCCACAAAGGGCATGCTGCGCCAGCTGAACGCGCGCACCCGCATCATCGTCACCGAAAGCGCCCAGCGGCTTGTCAGCGTGCTGACCAAATACGGGCGGAGCTATCTGCTGATCATGTGCATCACCTTCACGGAGGTACTGGTTGGGCTGCTGATTATCCGCCAGGAAAAGCCTGCGCTGATCGCGTTTCTGGTCGCGCTGTTTGATATCTTCCCCATCGTGGGCGCCGGCATGATTCTGATGCCCTGGGGCGTCATCACGCTCATTACCGGCAATATCGGTCACGGCATCGGCATTCTGATCATCTGGATTGTCGTGGTGGTGTTCCGGCAGTATCTTGAGCCCAAGGTTGTGGGCAAGCATGTGGGTCTGCACCCGCTTATCACGCTCATCGCCATGTATGTGGGAAACCGCCTGTTCGGCGGGTTCGGGCTGCTGGGGCTGCCCATCGCCTGCGCCATCATCAAGTCCCTCCACGACGGGGGCATCATTCACATTCTCCGCACCGAGGAGGACGAGCTGTCATCCGGCACAGACTCCGAATTCGACGCCTGACGGATGGGCAGCACGCCGTTTTGTCCCCGCCTCGGAACGGAAAAAATTTTGTATTGACAAAGGGCCGTTCCGATGGTATTATACTCGGGCTTGCGGGCGTAGCACAACGGCTAGTGCACCAGCCTTCCAAGCTGGGGACGTGGGTTCGATTCCCATCGCCCGCTCCACGGCAAGGATACGCGCCAGTAGCTCAGGTGGATAGAGCAACTGCCTTCTAAGCAGTAGGCCGGGGGTTCGAATCCCTCCTGGCGTGCCATATCCCCTTCTTTCATCGGTGCATGTCTCCTGCACAACAGAATATGGTGGGTGTAGCTCAGTTGGTTAGAGCACCGGATTGTGGTTCCGGGTGTCGTGGGTTCGAGTCCCATCTCCCACCCCATTTTTTAT
>R18__coassemble_1721_pt1 | contig 20233 bp, 16 predicted proteins | sample R18__metabat2_low_PE_004 | metagenome-assembled genome bin R18
CAGGAGACCTCTCCCACGCCGTCCGTGTCGCCGTCGCCCGCCCCGGTGGATCCCTCTGAGCCGCCGGCGGAGGACCCCAGCCCCTCGCCGAGTCTGAGTCCGACTCCCTCCGCGTCCCCTGCATCCGACCCCACGCAGGACCCGTCGGAAAGCCCGTCCGGGACCGAGGAGAGTCCCGACCCCGTCGAGCCGGATGCGCTCCGCTCCGCGGCGCCCGCGGCGCAGCCGCATCTGACCGGACTTGCGCCCGCGGCGTCCGCCCGGTACGCGCCGCTTCGCGCCAAGGGCTCTGTCCTGCGCGCGGAGGGGGAGCGGTATGAGGTCTATGTGGTCTTCGAGGTGCGGCAGGACAACTCGCCCGACGGGGAGCTTCTGCGCTCGTGGGAGATGGCCTTTGCGCGGCAGGAGGACAATACCTTCACCTTCACCGTGACGGAGCCGGTTCTGCCCGCCGAGGAGGAGCCGGAGGACGAGGAGCTCTCGGACCTGTATGCGGAGCTTCTGACGGCGGACTATTCCTGGAGCTATGACAGCGGGGCGGTCTATACGGCCGCGGAGCTCGCGCAGATGAAAAGCGAGGCCGACCGGCGCATTTCGGACCTGGATCTCCAACTCCGCCGGGCGCAGCTGGAGTGCGAGCAAATGGAGTATGAGCTGACGAGCGGTGAAATTACGGCGGAGCTCGACGGCGTCATCAAGACGCTGCGCGACCCCGACGAGGCCCGCGCCGAAAATCTGCCCGTGGTTCTGCTGTCCGGTGGCGGCGGCTATTATGTGAAGGCGCTGATGGGCGAGTTTGACCGCGAGACTCTCTGTGTCGGCGACACCGTGACCGTCTACAGCTGGGAGACCGGGACCGAAGTCGAGGGCGAGATTCGCTCCGTCTCCGACTATCCCGCCGACAGCAGCACCGACGGCTATTATTACAGCGAGGGCAACCAGAATATCTCCTGCTATTCCTTCACGGTCTTTGTGGACGAGGACGCGGCGCTGCGCAGCGGCGAATATGCCTACATCACCTTCAACACGGCGCCCTCCGACTCAAACGGCGGTCTGTATCTGGAAAACCCCTTCCTCCGCCAGGAAAACGGCCGCAGCTATGTCTATGTGATGGAGGGGGACACGCTTGCCCGGCGCGAGGTGCGTACCGGCGGCGGTCTATGGGGCAGCTATACGCAGATTCTGTCCGGGCTGACGGCGGACGATTACATTGCCTTCCCCTATGGCAAAAATGTGAAGGACGGCGCTGCCGTCCGCGTGGCGGAGATTGACGAGCTCTACGCCACGATGTATTAAGGAGGTGAGCGCTCATGCTTGAAAATTTCCTTGTCTCGCTGCAGTCGATCCGCACGCACAAGCTGCGCTCGCTGCTGACCATGCTCGGCATCATCATCGGCATTGCCTCCATCATCACCATTGTGGCCACCATCCGCGGCACCAACGAGCAGATCAAGCAGAATCTCGTCGGCTCCGGCACCAACGCCGTCACGGTCGGCCTGTATCAGGACAGCTACCAATACGACCTGAGCTACAACTCCCTGCCGCAGGGCGTGCTGCCCATCGACGACGAGGTCCGCGCGGAGCTTGCAGAGCTTGACGGCGTGGAAAGCGTGTCCGTGTATTGCAGCCGTTCCTATGTTTACAGCGGGGTCTACAGCGGCAACACGGTTTATTCCGGTGGTCTGTACGGTGTGGACGAGCAGTATATGGACGCCATGGGCTACACGCTCACAAGCGGCCGACTGTTTCTGCCGGAGGATTACACGGACTTTCGCAAGGTCGTGATTTTGGACGCGGCGGCATCCTCCGCGCTTTTCGCAGGCAGCAATCCCATCGGTCAGTCGATGGAAATCAGCGGCGACGCCTTCACGGTCATCGGCGTTGTGGCGAAAAGCGCCTCCTCCCAGGCGGAGATTACCAGTCTGAGCGATTATTATCTCTATGCCGACACCTCGGGCGGCTCCGTTATGGTCCCGCTGAGTGTGTGGCCGCTGATTTATCGCTTTGACGAGCCGAACACGGCGGTGCTGCGCTGCGCCTCGACGGACGACATGACCCGCGTCGGACAAAAGGCGGCCTCGCTGCTGACGGACGCGCTGCTCACGGACGCGGACGAGTCGTTTTCCTATCGCTCCAACGATCTGACGGAGCAGGCGGAGCAGCTGCAGAGTCTCGCGACCTCCTCCAACCGGCAGCTGCTGTGGATTGCGGGCATCAGTCTGCTGGTGGGCGGCATCGGCGTGATGAACATCATGCTGGTGACCGTGACCGAACGCACGCGGGAAATCGGTCTGAAAAAGGCCGTCGGCGCGCGGCGGCGCCGCATTCTGGGCCAGTTTCTGACGGAGGCCGCGGTGCTCACCAGCATGGGCGGCATTCTGGGAGTGCTGGCGGGCGTGGTGCTCAGTCGGCTCATTTCCTCCGTGATGGGGACGCCGACGATGGTCAGTCTGCCCGCCGCGCTGATTGCGGTGGCGTTTTCGATGTTGGTCGGCATTGTGTTCGGTTTGCTGCCGGCGGTCAAGGCCGCGAAGCTCAACCCTATCGACGCCCTGCGGAGAGAATAAATGAACACTCTGACACTCATCGCCCCTTCGGGGGAACAATCGATTCCCTTCCTTCCCGGCGAGACGCTACTTGCCGCGCTGCGGCGGGCGGGGCTGGCGCCGGATGCTCCCTGCGGCGGGCGCGGCACTTGCGGCAAGTGCCGTGTGACGCTGCGCGAGCCGGACGGGAGCGAGCGGACGGTGTCCGCCTGCGCCGTATCGGCGCGGGATGATATGATTGTTCTGGCCCCGGAGCGGGCGGATATGGATGTGCTGCAGCCCGCGGCTGCTCCCTTTGAGGAGAGGAGGACGAGCGGCGCGGTCTATGCCGCGGCGGATATCGGCACCACCACGGTTGCCTGTCTTCTGACGGACGGGGAGGGCCGCGTACTCGACTCCGTGGGCGAGGGCAGCGCCCAGAGCGCCTTTGGCGCCGATGTCATCGCCCGTATTCAAGCGGCGGCCGGGGAGCAGACGGCGCTGACGGCGGCGGTTCGGACCCAGCTTGCGCGAATGCTTTCGACGCTTTGTGCCCGGCGGGGCCTGTCGCCGGAGACACCGGGCGGCATGGCCGTGGCCGGCAACACCACGATGCTGCATCTGCTCGCGGGGCTCAGTCCCGAAAGCATCGGCGTCGCGCCCTATCGGCCGCTGTCGCGCTTTGGCGCGGAGGTGCCCGCCGGGGAGCTGGGGCTGCCACTGAGGGGGAAAGTGTATCTATGCCCGGCGGTCAGCGGCTATGTCGGGGGGGATATCACGGCGGATCTGCTGGCGCTGGACGCGGACCGGTGGGAAAAGCCGGCCCTTCTCGTGGATGTCGGCACAAACGGCGAGATGGCCATCGGCTGCGGCAAGCGCTTCGTGTGCTGCGCGGCGGCGGCGGGGCCCGCCTTTGAAGGAGCCCAGATTGCCTGCGGCATGACCGCGGCGCCCGGCGCCGTCACGGCGGTAACGCTCTGTGACGGGGCGCTTGGCGTCGAAGTGTACGGCGGCGGCCCGGCGCGGGGGCTTTGCGGCAGCGGGCTGATGGACGCGGCGGCTGTCATGCTGGAGCTGGGCGCCATGCTGCCCGATGGGCGCATTCTCAACCCCGAACGGGACGAACTGCCGCCCGCGGCCCGGCCCTATCTGACGCTGCGGGACGGCAAGCCGGTGTTCGTTTTGGCGCCGGAGGTTTATGTCACGCAAAAGGACATCCGCTCGCTGCAGCTTGGTAAGGCGGCCATTGCGGCGGGTATCGCCCTGCTGCTCGACGAGTGGACTGCCCGGGGCGGGAAGAGGCCGGAAACGCTGCTGCTTGCCGGCGGCTTCGGTTCGCATCTGCGGCCCGAGAGCGCGGCGCGCATTGGTATGATTCCCGCTTTCTTGCTGCCCGGGGCCCGCGCCGTGGGCAACACCGCAGCGCTCGGCGCCGCCCTCGCCGCCCCCTCCGACGCCAATCGCGCGCGCCTTGCGGCGCTTGCGGAACACATGGACTATGTGGAGCTGGCGGAGCTGCCCGCCTTCAACGACCGCTTCGTAGAGGAAATGGGCTTTCCAATATGAGGTGTAAGATATAAGGACATATAAGAAGAGAGCTGTCACAGGCTTGACAGCTCTCTTTTTTTTATGCTTCCGGCGACGACGGGAAAGGGGAGCCGGGCGGCGAGGCGGCGGGCCATGTCCAGACGCTCCGCGCTGTCGCACTGGTTGACGCAGATGGTAAGCGGGATGCCGGCGAGCTCTGCCCTGCCGAAGGGGGCGGTTCCGCCCTCGGACAGGGGGACGCACAGCTCCCTTGCCAGCATGGCGGCCACGGACTCGGGGCTTGTGTCGGGTTCGGTCCAGCGCTCCGGCCGGTGAACGACCTCCGCCACCGGCTGATCAAAGCCGGAGGCGCCCACCACGCACACAAGGCAATCGGTAAAGGGCGGGATGACCGGCTCCCACGGGGCGTGGGCCTTCAGCGGCCGCTCACGCGCCCCGTCCCCCTCAAGCAGCAGATGGTCGCCGCAGCCCCGAAGCCGCTCCCAGCCGCCCTCCGGCGCGGTCAGCTTGCCGTCCGGGGCGGGGTGGCCCGCGCACAGCACGCGGGCCCAGTCGGAACGGATTTGTTCCGGGGTGGGATCGGTCAGCGTTTTGTATTCGTCCGAGGGGCGGATATGGGTGGTGGTGCCGAGCACGATGCGCCCCGGCAGCTCGTCCGCCAGCGCGTAAAGCAGCGAGGTCTTGCCGCCGCTGCCGATGATCACCGTGGTGCCGCCCTCTCCGATGCCCAAACGGTCCGTAAAGACGCTCATGCCTTCCCGAGCCGCTCGAGCATGGCGCGCTTGACGGCGCGGAAGATGTTTTCGTACCCCGTGCAGCGGCACAGATGGCCGCTGAGCAGCTTGCGAAGCTCCTCGTCGGAATATTCCACCCCCGCGTTCACAATCTCCGTCGCGGTCAGAATGAAGCCCGGCGTGCAGAAGCCGCACTGTACGGCGGTCTCCTCCATGAAAATCCGCTGCAGCTCCGACAGCTCGCCGTTCGATCCCGCGAGACCTTCGAGCGTGACAATGTCCTTACCCTCGGCCCATACGGCCAGATACAGACAGGAGTTGAACGCCTCGCCGTCGATCAGCACGGTGCAGGCGCCGCATTCGCCCACCTCGCAGCCCTTTTTCACGCTGGTCAGATGATATTCCCCCCGCAGCAAGTCGGTCAGCGAGGCGCGCACGTCCACGTGGGCCTCGCGCTCGCGGCCGTTCACGCGGCAGCGGATGGTTTTGTATTGGGCGCTCATTGCCATTCACCTCCCGCTTTTTGTACGGCCTCGATCAGACAGCGACGCGCCATCTCCGCGGCGATATGCTCGCGGAAGACCTTCGACGCGCGCCAGGAGTCGCGCGGATGGATGTCCGCCGTCAGCGCGGCGCCGAATCGGGCGGGTAGTTCCGCCGTCAACGCGGCGTTGCAGGCCATCGCCTCCGCGGCGGGCACACGCAGGGGGATGGGTCCCGCCACGCCGCAGGCGGCGCGGCAGCGCTCAATGCGCGTCCCGTCCGCGCTCAGACGGACGTTCACGCTGACGCCCAGTGTGGCGATTTCCATGGCGTTTCGCATGCCGTATTTTTCGTAGTGGCCGCTGCAGCGGTCATAGCTTTCCCTTGGGATGAGGATGGCGGTTTGCAGCTCGCCCTCCTCCGCGCGCAGATCCACGCGCCCCGCGCCCAGATAAAAGTCCGCGATCGGGACCCGCCGCACGCCGCGGCTGCCCGTCAGCTCCACCACCGCGTCGAGCGCGAAGAGCGTCGAGGCGGAGTCGGCGCTCGTCACGCCGTTGCAGGTGTTGCCGCCGATGGTGCCGATGCTGCGGATCTGGGGGGAGCCGACCTTGTCCACCGCCTCGCCCAGCACCGGGACGAATTTTTGAATTATGGGGTCGTTTGTGATGGCCCGAAAGCTGGTCAGCGAGCCGATGCGGACGTTCTCCTCGGCATCAAGGACGATGCCGCGCATTTCGTCGATGCCGTGGATGGAAATCAGCTCGCAGCCCGCGAGCTTGCCGCTGCGAAGCTGCACCAGCACATCCGAGCCGCCGGCGATGATGCGCGCCTCGGGATGGGCCAGACGCAGCGTGATGGCCTCGGCCACGGTGCCGGCCTCGTAGAGAGTCTGGATATCATACATGGTCGGTGGCGCCTCCTTTTTCGTGGGATGCTTCGCCGGACAGCAGACCGGCCTGCGCAAGGGCGGTGTAGAGCCGCCTGGGGTCCAGCGGCAGATCGTTCACGGCCACGCCCGTGGCGTCGAACACCGCGTTGCGGATGGCCGCGGCGCCGGGGCAGGCGGGCGGCTCGCCCAACGCCTTGGTCCCGTAGGGAGAGGTGGGCTCCGCGTTTTCGAGGAAAACGGCCTGCAGTCGCGGATGGTCCATGAAGGTGGATAACTTATAATCGAGCAGATTGTTGTTGAGCGGCTTGCCCGTTTTCTCATCAAAGAGCAGCTGCTCGCTCAGCCCAAAGCCGATGGCCATGCTCATGCCGCCGTGCACCTGAGCCTCGGCGAGAGCGGGGTTGATGAGCGTGCCGCAGTCGTGCACATTCACGATGTTCACAAGCTTCACCTTGCACAGCGCGATATCCACCTCCACCTCGGCAAAGCAGCAGCCGAAGGAATACGCGTTCGAGCGGATGGTATAGGTGCTCTCCGCCGTGATGTGCTCGCTGAGTACGGGGTCGTACTGCACCGTCATGGCAAGCTCGCTCAGATCCATCAGTGTCTCGCCGGACGCGGCGCGGATGGCGCTCTCTTCGATGGTCAGGGCGGCTGCGTCCTGCCCGGTCAGCCGAGCGGCGTGGGCAAGAATCTTCTCGCGCAGCAGCAGAGCGGTCTGATGGATGGAGAAGCCCGCGGCATAGGTCTGGCGGGAGGCGTAGGCGCCGAGACCCGTCGGCGTGACGTCCGTGTCCTGACAGGAAACCACGCGCACCTCGCGGCAGCTGCGCAGTCCCAACGTCTCTGCCGCCATCTGGCTGTAGGCGGTGTCGGCGCCCTGGCCGATTTCCGTCTCGCCGCACTGCATGGTGACGGTGCCGTCAAGATTGAGCTGCATGCGGTTGGCGCTGGTCTCCAGCGAGATGGGATACACGCCGGTGTTATACCAGAAGGTGGCCATGCCGATGCCGCGGCGGATGGGGCCGGAATCGGCGGCAAAGGCCTTTTTCTTTTCCGCGTAGCCGATGCGCCGCGCGCCCTCCTCCATGCACTCGAGATAGGTGTCGACCGTGTTCACATTGCCGGAGAAATCGTCCCGGAAGCCCATGGGCATGCGGTTGATGCGGCGCAGCTCCATCGGATCCATACCGAGCGCCGCCGCGCAGTCGTCCATGTTGGCCTCGTCGGCAAAGGTGGCCTGCGGCATGCCGTAGCCGCGCATGGCGCCGGCCGCCGGGCGGTTGGTGAACACGGTGTAGCTGTCCGCCTCCAGATTCGGACAGGGGTAATGCTGGCCGAAGGAGCCCATGGCCTTCGCGGCGATGCTGTGTCCGTGGGAGGCGTAGGCCCCCTGGTTGGAATACAGCTCGACCTTTCGACCGACCAGCGTTCCGTCCCGTTCGAGCAGTGAGACAATATGAAAGCGCATGGCGTGGCGCACGCGATTGGAGACAAAGGTCTCCTCCCGGCTGCAGTCGAGCCGGACGCACGCGCCGTTCATCTTTTCCGAACACCAGGCGCACAGCGGCTCGTACAGCGCGTCCTGTTTGTTGCCGAAGCCGCCGCCAATATACGGCTTGACGATGCGGATGTCCGACCACGGACGGCCCAACGCCTGGCCGACGATGCGGCGGATGATGTGCGGAATCTGGGTGGAGGTGACCACCGTCAGCCGTCCGCCCTCGCCATAGGCAAAGCAGCCGTGATTTTCAATGTGGCAGTGCTGCACGGTGGGCGTGCTGTACCAGCCCTCCACGCGCACCAGCTCCGGCCGCGCGGCCGCGGCGGCAAAGTCGCCCTTGCGTATGGATGTGTGCTTTAAGACGTTGTCCGGGTATTTCTCGTGCAGCACGGGAGCGCCGGGCTCCATCGCCTTTTGCGCATCGAGAACAAAGGGCAGCTCGTCATATTCCACCTTCAGCGCGCGCACGGCCTGTACGGCGGCGGTCTCACTTTCGGCGATGACGACGGCGATGTCGTCCCCCCAATAGCGGACATGGCGGTTGAGAAGCAGCCGGTCCATCACGTCCTGATGTCCCGGGTCCATGGACCAGGGATGGCCCGCCGTGGCGAAGGGACGCTCCGGCGCGTCAAAGCAGGTCAGAATCTTGCGCACGCCGTCGATGGCCTCGGCCGCCGTCGTGTCGATGGAACGGACAAAGCCGTGCGCAATCTCCGCGTGCTTTACCCGGGCGTAGAGCGCCCCGGGCGGAATCCGATCCTCGTAATATTTGGTGCGGCCGGTGACCTTGTCCGGGGCATCGGCGCGAATCACGCTTTTTCCGGTTATTTTGCTCATATCGTTCCTCCTTGAAAGGGGAGTGCGGAGAAATCCTCCGGTGTATCCATATCCATCAGCTCCGCGCCGGGCAGTTCCACGGTGCAAAGCAGCTCGGCATGCGCGGCAATCACGGCGCGTCCGCCCATGTCGCCCTCCAGCGCGGCAAGCTCCGGGAACAGACTTTTTGGAAACAGACAGGGGCTGCCTCGGCGCCCGTTTGCGGCGGCCGAAACAAGGCGCGTGGGGTCTTTCTGCCAAAGCCGGCACAGCGTGCGGACGCTCTCCGCCCGCAGCAGCGGCTGGTCCGCAGTCAGAAACAGCGCGCCGTCCACCCCGTCGCCCAGCGCGGCCAGACTCAGACGGATGCTGCGGCTGATGCCCTCCGCGGGGCGGGTGTTTTCCACCGGGAGAAAGCCGCGCTCCGCCGCCATTGTCAGCAGATAATCCCGGCTGCTGACGACCACGGTCCGCTCGACACAGTCGCGGGGAATGGCGTCAAGCGCCCGTTCGCCCAGCGTCCGCCCGCCGAGACAAACGGCCAACTTGTCCCCGGCGTAGCGGCTTGACGTCCCCGCGGCCAGCAGAATGCAGCCGATGCGCTTATTTTCGCTCATACGGCGTGCCGCTCAGCGGCAGGGACGTGCGGCGCACGCCGTCGTGCCGGTAATACGCCTCGGCGATGGCGGGAGCCGTCGGGATGGATGTAATCTCGCCGATGCCGATGGCGCCGTTTGCCAGCGGCAGACCGGGCTTATTCACGACCAGCGCCTTGATTTCCGGTATCCCGTCGGCGCGGAACAGACCCAGCGTGCCGAATTTGCCCGTCGGACGGCAGTTGTCGTCGATGGGGTAGCGCTCCGTCAGCGCATAGCCCATGCTCATCACGACGCCGCCCTCAATCTGGCCCTCGCAGCTGAGCGGGTTGACCGCCCGGCCGACGTCGTGGGCCGCCACCATGCGGCGGATACGCCCGGTCTCCCGGTCCACCGCGCACAGATGTGTGGCGTAGCCGTAGGCCACGTGGCTGACCGGGTTCGGTACGTCCGCGCCCAGCGGGTCGGTTTTGGCAAGATACTCGCCGCAAAATTCCCGTCCGACCAGCTCCGCGAGCGTATGACCCTCCAGCGCGGCCTTCAATCCCTCGCAGGCGCGGCGGACGGCCTCGCCGGTGACCAGTGTCTGGCGCGAGCCGCTGGTATCGCCGGAGTCCGGCGCGAGGGCGGTGCTGCTGCGCTCATAGACAATGTCCTCATACCGCAGCCCCGCGTTGGTGATGACATTCTGCACCAGTACCGTGCCGCGCCCCTGCCCGATGCAGGAGGCGCCGGTGTAGATGTGAAGCTTTTCGTCCTCCTCCACCGCCAGACGGCAGCGGCCCCAGTCCGGCAGCCCAACGCCGACGCCGGCGTTTTTCATCGCGCAGGCAAGACCCACGGCGTCGCCGTTCGCAATCGCCTCGTCATAATACGGGCGGATGGCCTCCAGCGTTTCCACAAGACCCGTGGAATCGTCCACAATCTGGCCGTTCGGCAGCGTGCCGCCGGGACGGATGGCGTTGCGCAGACGGATTTCCAGTGGGGAGATGCCCACAACCTCCGCCATTTCGTTGAGCATGCTCTCCATGGCAAAGCAGGTCTGGGTCACGCCAAAGCCCCGGAAGGCGCCGGCCGGCGGGTTGTTCGTGTACCAGGCGCGGCCCTCGATCTCAAAGTTTTCGTAAGCATAGGGGCCGGCGGCGTGAGTGCAGGCGCGCTCAAGCACGGGACCGCCCAGTGAGGCGAAGGCGCCCGTGTCCGACGTGACGCAGGCCTTGCAGCCGAGAATGCGCCCCTCGTCGTCGCAGCCGAGGGTGAAATCCATCGAGAACGGATGCCGCTTCGGATGGACCAGAATCGACTCGCTGCGGGTCAGCTTTACTTTCACGGGCACCCGCGCGACATAGGCAAGCAGCGCGGCGTGGTGCTGCACGCTCATGTCCTCCTTGCCGCCGAAGCCGCCGCCGACCAGAAGGTTTTCCACCTCGCAGTGTTCTGCGTCCACGCCCAGCATGGCAGCGCATTCGCGCATGGTCGTGTGCGCGCTCTGGTCCGAGGTCAGAAGATGCACGCCGCCGTTATCCATTGGCAGCGCCACGCAGCACTCCGGCTCGAGAAAGGCGTGCTCCGTCCACGGTGTCTCAAAGTGGCGCTGCAGCACGTGGGCTGCCCGGGCGATGGCGCCGTCGGCGTCCCCGCGCCTGACATGGCGATAGGCCTGCAGATTGGTGTCGCTTTCCTCAAAAACCAGCGGGGCGCCCGGGGCGGCGGCCTCCGTAGGGTTGTGGACGGCGGGCAGCGGCTCGTACTCCACCCGCACCAGCGCCTTGGCCCGTTCCAGCGTTTCCGTGTCGCGGGCGCACACGAGCGCAATGGCGTCGCCCAGATAGTGTGTGATTTCACCGACGGGAATCAGCGTCGGCTGGTCCTTTTGGATGTGACCGACGCGGTTTTGACCCGGGATGTCCGCGGCGGTCAGCACGCACACGACGCCCTCGAGCGCCGCGGCCTCCGTTGTGTCGATGGCCAGCACGCGGGCGCGAGGGTAGGCGCTTCGCACAGCGGAGCCATAGCACATGCCCTCCACATAGACATCGTCCGGGTAAAGTCCCGTACCCCGGACCTTTTCCGCCACGTCGATGCGCGGCAGACAGGCGCCGATGCCGCGGTATTCGTCCGGGACCTCCGGCGGGATGCCCTCGCGGAAAAGCTTGGCCGCGAGCAGGATGGCGTCGAGAATCTTCACATAGCCCGTGCAGCGGCAGATGTTGTTGCGGATGGCCTTTGCGGCGTCTTGGCGCGTGGGGGAGGGGTTTGCGTCCAGCAGCGCCTTGGCGCACAGCACCATGCCCGGGATGCAAAACCCGCACTGCACGGCGCCCGCGTGGCCGAAGGCGTAGGTATACACCGCGCGCTCGCGCTCCGTCAGTCCCTCCACGGTCACGACGCTTTTTCCCTCCAGCCGGTCGGTTTGCTGGATACAGGCGCGGACGGGCTTGCCGTCCACCAGCACGGTACAGGTGCCGCAGGCGCCCTCGCTGCAGCCGTCCTTTGCGCCGGTCAAATGCAGCTCGTCGCGCAGAAAGCGGAGCAGTGTGTGGTTTTTCGTGGTGACGACGCGTCTTTCGTTGACGGTAAAAGTGGCCATATCATGCTCCCTGTGTCCGTGATGAACGGACATTCTGCAAAATTATTCACAATAAGTATACACTCTTTTTCCTCGTTTCGCAATGGACGAGAGCCGGAATTTTCTTTACATACGCCGGGCGCCGTGTTATACTTCAGAAACTTTGGGCAACACCGCATAATTCTGGTGTGCAAGATGCGCCGGGAAATTTTTCGGCATACCCGCCATGCGAAGCTGCGGGTATGCCGACGGTCTCCTTTAACCGCCGGCAGATGAAACAAAAAGCGCATGGCTCTCATACTCCCGAGAGTTATGTCGGCCGCCGTTCCTTTTGCGGCCGACTGGGAATACTTTGTGTATTGCCGAGCATTTTTGTGAAATATGCCGGAAATATTTCCAAGCACGGCCCCCATGCGAAGCGGGGGTTGTACCCGCCGCCTTCCTTTTAAGGCGGGCGATTGCGTGCCGAGAATTGTGCGGTATTGCCTTTGAAAAAAGAGGCTCTTTGATTTGGATTTCTTGTTTTTTGTCAACAGCGTGCTGCTCGGGGTTGGGATGGCGATGGACGCGTTTTCCGTCTCGCTGGCAAACGGGCTGAACGAGCCGGGGATGCGCCCGGGACGGGTTGCCGCCGTGGCGGGGGTCTTCGGCGTGTACCAGACGGCGATGCCGCTGATTGGGTGGCTGTGCGTGCGGACCGTGGCCACGCTGTTTTCGTTTTTTGAAAGGCTGATTCCCTGGATTGCTTTGGTTCTGCTGTTGTATATCGGGGGCAAGATGCTCTTTGACGGTCTGCGCGGCGGACAGGAGCAGACCGGCGCCTCCGCGCTCGGCTTCGGCACGTTGATGGTGCAGGGGATTGCCACCTCCATCGACGCTTTTTCCGTCGGCTTCACAATGGCGGAGTATGCCTTTGTTCCCGCGCTGACGGAGTGCGTCATTATCGGCGTGGTCACCTGGGGCATCTGCGTGGCGGGACTGCTGCTCGGCAAAACCTTCGGCACGCGTCTGGCGGGCAAGGCTACCATCCTCGGCGGCGTCATCCTCATCGCCATCGGCCTGGAGATTTTTCTGACCGGAGTTTTTTGAAATCGGATACTATATTTTAAGCCCGTCGGCACAGGCCGACGGGCTTTATTTATTGTATGGGAAATTATTTGTGTTTGCCGAGATAGGCTTCCTTCACGCGCTCGTCGGCCAGCAGCTCCGAGCCGGAGCCGGAGATGGTGATACGGCCGGTTTCCAGCACGTAGGCATCATCGGCGCACTGCAGCGCCATGTTGGCGTTCTGCTCGATGAGGAGGATGGTCACGCCCTGCTTGTTGATCTCGCGGATGATGTCGAAGATGCCGCGCACAATCAGCGGCGCCAGACCCAGACTCGGCTCGTCCATCATCATCAGCTTTGGACGGCTCATCAGCGCGCGGCCCACGGCCAGCATCTGCTGCTCGCCGCCGGACAGCGTGCCGCCGGCCTGCCAGCTGCGTTCCTTCAGCCGGGGAAACAGGTCATAGACCCAGCGGATGTCCTCGTCAATGTCGTCCTTGCGCAGATAGGCGCCCACGCGCAGATTCTCGTACACGGTCAGATCGGGGAAGATGCGCCGTCCCTCGGGGACCAGGGTGATGCCCTGCTTGACGATGTTGGTGGGGTCCATGCGGGTGATGTCGGTGCCGCGGAAGCTGACCGTGCCGGAGGCCGGCTTAATCAGGCCCGCGATGGTGCGCAGTGTGGAGCTTTTGCCCGCGCCGTTGGAGCCGATCAACGTGACGATGTTGCCCTCCGTCACGTCGAAGGAAATGCCCTTGACGGCCTCAATGCCGCCGTAGCGGACATACAGGTCCCGGATGGAAAGAATGGTTTCAGACATCGTCGCTCACCCCCAGATAGGCATCGATGACGCGCTGGTTGTTCTGGATTTCCTGCGGAATGCCCTGCGCGATTTCGCTGCCGAAGTCGATAACGTAGATATAGTCGGAAATCTTCATGACCAGATCCATGTGGTGCTCAATCAGAAAGACGGTCAGATTGTGGGTCCGGCGGATTTCGTGGATGAACTCCGCGAGCTCCACGGTCTCCTGCGGGTTCATGCCGGCCGCCGGCTCGTCAAGGAGCAGCAGCTTCGGGTTCGTGGCCAGCGCGCGGGCGATTTCAAGCCGGCGCTGCAGACCGTAGGGCAGACTTGTCGCCAGCTCGTCGGCGAAGCGGTCCAGCCCCTGCTCCTTCAGCAGGTCCCAGGTTTCCTCGCGCATGCGGGCCTCTTCCCGGCGGTTGGCGCGGAAGGTGGCGGAAAAGACGTTCTGTTTGGCGCGCATGTGCTTGGCGATCAGGACGTTCTCGAACACGGTCATGCTCTTCCACAGACGGATGTTCTGGAAGGTGCGGGCGATGCCGAGTTTTGTGATGCGGTCCGGGGTGGGGGCCAGCACGGGGCGGCCCAGATACAGGGCGGCGTTGTCGCCCTTATAGGTCTTTTTCATCTTGCCGTGGGGGTGGTTGCAGACCATGGGCTCGCCCATGAATTCCACGAGACCGTTGGTCGGCTCGTACACACCCGTGATGCAGTTGAAGGCCGTGGTCTTGCCCGCGCCGTTCGGGCCGATCAGAGCAACGATCTGTCCCTCGGGAATATCCAGCGAAAGATTATTCACGGCAACGACGCCGCCGAACTGCATCGTCACGTTTTCCACGTGCAGAACCGGAGTCTCACTCATGAGCGGGCACCTCCTCGGCCGCCGGAGCGGCTTTTTTTCGTTTTTTCAGCAGGTCGCCGATTTCCTTGTCACCCATGATGCCCTTGGAGAAGAACAGCACGATGACCATGATGACGACGGAGAACACCACCTTGCGGAAGCCGTCGCGGAAGAAGGGGACCTCCAGCGAGAAGAGCTTGCCGTTATCCAGGAAACGCAGCCACCATTCGTTGCAGGCCGTGAACAAAAAGGCCGCGATGCAGCTGCCCGAAACCGAGCCGATGCCGCCGATGACGACCATCAGCAGAATTTCGTAGGTCATGGCGGTCTTGAAGGCGCTGGCCTGGATGGTGGTCTGGTACATGGCCAGCAGCGCGCCGCCCACGCCCGCGAAGAAGCTGGAGATAACAAACGACAGCATCTTGTGCCGGAAGAGGTTGATGCCCATGGCCTCCGCCGCGATCTCGTCGTCGCGGATGGCCTTGAAGGCGCGGCCGTAGCTGGAATTGATGAGCAGCACGATTACAAAGATGCACAGCATCGCAATCAGGAACGGGAAGATGGTGCTGAACTTGAGCACCGTGTCGCCGATGGTGATTTTCATGTCGGAGAAGTTCGTGTACTTGCGCAGCTGATAGGAGCCGGAGGTGATGCGCTCGAGCTTGTCCCACTGGCACACGGCGCGGATGATTTCCGCAAAGCCCAGCGTCGCGATGGCCAGATAGTCGCTCTTGAGCCGCAGCACGGGGATGCCGATGAGCGCCGCGAAGCCCGCCGCCAGCAGACCCGCGATGATGATGCACACAATGGCGCCGAAGAAGCTGCCCGCGGATTCACCCATAAAGCCGGAGAAAATTTCCGGAATGGAGAAGGTCACGTCGCTGCCGCCGGAATACTGGTAGACGGCGTCGCGCGCGTCGTTCGGAATGGAGAGGATGGCGTAGGTATAGGCGCCGATGAGCATGAAGCCCGCCTGGCCCAGCGAGAACAGACCCGTAAAGCCGTTGAGCAGATTCATCGACACGCAGATGAGCGCGTAAATGGCGCTCTTTTTGAGCACGGGGACCAGCATCAGCGTGAAGGAATTGGAGGGCAGGACGTTATCCAGCAAAAACAGCAGCACGTACAGCACCGCCAGCGCCGCCACCGTGATGAGGAGCTTTGTGCGCTTTTCTTTCTTTTCGACCAGCGTATTATTCATGCGGCACCTCCTCAGACCTTGTCGGTGGACTTCTCACCGAAGATACCGGTGGGCTTGACCATCAGAATGATAATCAGCAGCGCGAACGAAAAGGCGTCGGAGAAGGTCGTCCATCCGTTGCCGCCAAAGCCGAAGATGGAGGCGCCGCCCTTGATGATGTTCTCGCAGATGCCGATGATGAACGCGCCGATGACCGCGCCCGGAATGGAGCCGATGCCGCCGAACACCGCCGCGACAAAGGCCTTCAGCCCCGGCATGGAGCCGGAGGTCGGGATGACGGAGGGATAGCACGTAAAGTACAGCAGCGAGCCCACCGCCGCGAGAAAGCACCCGATGACGAAGGTCACGCTGATGACCAGATTGATGCGGATGCCCATCAGCTGGCTGGTCTCAAAGTCCTTGGATACGGCGCGCATGGCCATGCCGATCTTGGTCTTTTTGATGAGCAGCAGCAGCACCACAATCAGGATGACCGTCAGCACCGGGGTGATGAGCTTGGCGACCATGACCTGCGTGCCCCAGATGGTGACGGTGTTCGTCAGCCAGGGGATGGAGGGGAAGGTCTTCGGCAGACCGCCCGTGAAGTACAGCGCGCAGTTTTGCAGCAGATAGCTCACGCCGATGGCGGAAATCATGACCGACATGCGCGGCGCCGACCGCAAAGGCTTATACGCCACGCGCTCAATGCCGAAGCCGAGAACGGCAATCAGCAGCAGCATCAGCGGAATCGCGACGGCAATCGGCATCGTGGCCGACAGATAAATCATGACCAGACCGCCCACCATGAACACGTCGCCGTGGGCAAAGTTGATCAGCCTCAGTATGCCGTAGACCATCGTATAGCCGATGGCAATCAGCGCATACTGTCCGCCCACGGACAGACCGTTGAGCAGATAGGCCAGATTGTTGTGCAGAAAATCAATCATAGCGGTGCTTCCTCCGAAGTTGAATACTGGGTGCCCGGAAGGCGGGAATGGACCATTTCGGTCTTCCGGAAATCCAGCGGACGGCGATGGGATACAGGCGGCAGGGGGCCGAAGCCCCCCGCCGTTTGTGTTCTTGCGGGGTTCCCCGCGGGATCAATCAGAAGCTGAACAGATCGTAGTAAACCAGAGAGCCGCTCTCGAGATCGAACGTCTTGATGAAGGCGTCGTGACGGTCGGCGTCGCCGCTTTCCTTGAAGTAGATCTCGCCGGTGATGCCGGTGTAGCTCACGCCGGGCAGAGCCTCCAGGACGGCCTGGGGATCGGTGCTGCCGGCAGCCTTCAGAGCCTCGAGCGCGACAAAGTACGCGTCGTAGCCGAGGACGGTGACGGCGGACAGCTCATCGGTGTCGCCGTTGTTGGAGAGGTTGGTGGGGTCGGAGTTGATCCACTCCTTGATGCCGGCCTCGAACTCGGGGTCCGCGCCGTCGGCATAGAAGGTGGAGCAGTAGATGGGGTTGGCGCCGCCGGCCTCAACAGCCGCCTCGGAGATAACGCCGGAGTCCCAGGTGTCGCCGGCGACCAGGGGCACGTCATAGCCCATGGAAGCGGCCTGCGCAATGATCTGCTGGGCATAGCCGGTGGAGCAGGGGGCGAAGATGGCCTCGGCGCCGGCGTTCTTGGCGTTGGTCAGATAGGAGGTGAAGTCGGAGTTGCCTTCGGGGAAGGAGTCCGTCGTCACGGTGATGCCGAGCTCATCGGCGGCCTTGACGAAGTAGTTGACCAGACCCTGGCCGTAGTCCTCGCCCAGCATGGCCAGACAGTAGACGTTGGTGTAGCCCATGGAGGCCAGAAGGTTGGCGTCGATGGTGCCCTGGTCGGGGTCGATGAAGCAGATGCGGAAGTAGATGTCGTTGTCGGTGACCAGCGCGTTGGTGCAGGAAACGCCCACCGCGGGGATGCCGGCCTCGGCAAAGGTGTCGGCAGCGGCCATGGAAACGCCGGAGCCGTAGGAGCCCAGAACGATGGAGGCGCCCGCGCTGATCAGCTTGGTGGCAGCGGAGACGGCCTTGTCGTTGGAGCTTTCGTTGTCGGCCACAACCAGCTCAACCTCGTAGACCTCGCCGCCGATCTCGACGGTGGGGGCCACGGCGTTGGCATACTGCATGCCGAGGATTTCCTGCTTGCCGCCGGCGCCGTTGTCGCCGGACTGGGGCTCGTACACGCCGATGACGACCGTGCCGGCCGTTTCACCGGCGGGAGCCGCTTCCTCGGCGGGCTCTTCGGCCGCTTCCTCGGCGGGGGCAGCGGCTTCGCCGCCGGCCAGGGCAGAGACCTGGGACTCGATGTCGCTGAGCGAGGCTTCGATGCCGCTCAGGTCGACGGTGCTGCCGCAGGCGCACAGGGCGAACAGCATGCAGACCGCCAGCAGGGATGCAAGGATCTTTTTCATTTGCGTTTTTCCTCCATAAAAAAATTTGTTTTCGTTTGAAAATACATCTGTACTTGAGACAAGGACAAATGCAAACGCAATACAGAAAATATATCACTTATATAATGAAAATGCAATCCCCACGGCGGATTTTCTTGCCGTATCGGGGTGGGGGAGCCGCTATAGTATAAATGTATTGTAGAATATTTAACTTTGCTTTTCTTTTTTTGCCGCTTGTGTTATAATCTTAAACTGTGCAATTTTGCGAATCTTATTCATATTATGTATGTTTGGAAGTGGAGGCGGATTTATGGCAAATCCCTACAAAACCCGAGAGGGCGGCGCGACGGTGACGGTTTTCGTTCCCTATGACTGCCGCAACAACTGCCCTTTCTGCATTAACAAACAGGAATACGCGGACATGACCGGCTTCAGTCTGGAAAAAATCTGCGAATCGATGCGTCGGATGGATGCCATTACGCCCGCCTGCGACTTCGTCTTTACCGGCGGAGAGCCGATGGCGGATCTGGACGCGCTGCAGACGATGCTTGACTGCCTCGGTCCCGGCCACCGCATCTTTATCAATACGACGATGCCCGTCTGGCCCGACCGCCCGGCGGAGGAAATCATCGCCTTCCTCGAGCGCAACCGCGAGCGCATCACCTGCGTCAATGTTTCCCGCCATATGCAGCATTATGTCCAGGAATCCCCGGACGAAATCTTCGACTCGCTGCCGGTGCCGGCCCGCGTCAACTGCGTCCTGTGGAAAAACTATCCCTCGGACAAGCTGCCCGAGTTTGTCGAGCGCTGGCGTCCCCATGGCGTGTCCATTCAGTTCCGCTATGACTACACCGACACCACGCCCGAAAACCTCTACCGCGAGGAAGATGACCACATTCTCGCGGACCTCAAGCGCTTTTTCACCTATCGCGGGATGGATGGCTGCCGCATGCGCAACGGCTACCATTTCGACTCCGACGGCGTCGAGATTACCTATCACAAAACGCTGCCCTATTCCACCATCGTCGAGACGGGGGACGACGGCGTGACCTATGACATTCTCTACGACGTCATCATCAAGCAAAACGGCGACATTCACTCCGACTGGACCGGCGTCATGATGGACGTCCCGGCCTACGAAAACGTGACCTACGAGCCGTACGACCTGCGCTGGATGGAAAGATGCTGACGCTTGACAATGTCACCTTCACGGTCCATACCGAGGAGGGCGAACGGAACATCATCGACCATCTCACGCTGACGCTGCCCGACCGGCTTTACACCGTCATCACCGGTCCCAACGGCGGCGGCAAAACCACGCTGGCGCGTCTGATCATGGGCATCGAGACCCCGACCGAGGGCCGCATTCTCCTCGACGGCGAGGACATCACCGCTCTTTCCGTCACCGAACGCGCCAAGCTCGGCATCAGCTACGGCTTTCAGCAGCCGCCCCGCTTCAAGGGGCTGACGGTCTACGACCTGCTGCGCGTGGCGGCCGGACGCGACATGCCGCGCACCGAGTGCTGCGAGTTTCTGACGCTGGTCGGTCTGTGCGCTCGGGACTATGTGGACCGAGACATGGACGACTCTCTGTCCGGCGGCGAGGCCAAGCGCATCGAAATTGCCACCATTTTGGCCCGCGGCGGCAGAGTCATGATTTTTGACGAGCCCGAGGCCGGCATCGACCTGTGGAGCTTTTCCCGTCTGACGGAGACCTTTGGCGCCATCAGCCGCAAGCGGGAGTCCACGCTGATTGTCATCAGCCACCAGGAGCGTCTGATTCATCTTGCGGACGAAATCGTCCTGGTGGAAAACGGCCGTCTGGCGGTCCAGGGTCCCACGGCGGAGGTTGTGCCGCAGCTGGCCGGACGCACCGTCTCCGGCTGCAGTGTATTGGAGGCGATGAAATGACGGATTCCACGGTTCGCAGCGTCCTGTCCCAAATCGGCTCCGTCGTGGACGATCTCCCCGCGGACAGCGCCGTCTCCCTGCGCGTCGACGGCGAAAAGGCCGAACGCCGCAGCACAAAGGACATCGACATTATCCCCAAGACCGACCGCGACGGCATCGACGTGCGCGTCGCCCCCGGGTCCAGGCACGGCAATGTGCACATTCCGGTCGTTTTGACCAAATCCGGCTTCCGCGATACGGTCTATAACGATTTTTACATCGGCGAGGGCGCCGAGGTGGAGATTGTCGCCGGCTGCGGCATCCACAACTGCGGCTGCGACACCTCGCAGCACGACGGCGTCCACACCTTCCACATCGGCAAAAATGCCCGCGTGATTTATCGCGAAAAACATTACGGCGAGGGCGA
>R18__coassemble_1735_pt1 | contig 20021 bp, 15 predicted proteins | sample R18__metabat2_low_PE_004 | metagenome-assembled genome bin R18
AAAACGGGGGCAATATAGACGGATGGCGGACAATGGAAAAATGCGAAAAAAGAACCGTCCCCATTTCAGGGTCCCCATTTCAGGGAGAGTGGATTTTTGCGAAAAAAGAACCGTCCCCATTTCAGGTTTTTCCTTTTTATGGGGGCGGAGTGAGGGCAGAGTATGCTGCATTTGATTTTGGGCCGGGCGGGGTCCGGGAAAACCGCCGCTGTATTTGAAGAGATTGCCTCGCGGGTGCGCGCCCGGGAGGGGAGCTGCGTTGTGCTGGTGCCGGAGCAGTTCAGCCATGAGGCGGAGCGCGAGCTGGCCGCGAGGGCCGGGGACGCGCTGTCGCTGTATGCCGAGGTGCTGAGTTTTACGGGACTGGCAAGGCGGGTGTTTTCGTCCTGCGGCGGCGGGCGGCCGGTGATGGATGGCGGCGGACGGCTGCTGTGCATGGCGGTGGCAGCCGAGAGCGTGAGCGCGGGGCTGAAACTGTACGGTCGGTCCGTGCGCGACGCCGGGGCGCTGGTGGAGCTGCTGCGCGCCGTGGAGGAGCTGAAAAACGCCGGCGCCACGGCGGAGAGTCTGCGCGCCGCGGCGGAGCGGGAAGGCGGTCGTCTGGGCGAAAAGCTGGAGGATCTGGCGCTGCTGACGGAGGCACTGCAGCTGCAGGAATCGCGCAGCGGCGCGGACCCGGCGGATACGCTGCGGCTGCTGGCCGAGGTCATCGGTGACAGTCCGGAGGTGCGCTCGCGGTTTTACGTGGACGGGTTTGCGGACTTCACGGCGCCGGAGAGCGAGGTGCTGCGCGCGCTGTTGGCGGCGGGGGCGGATGTGACGGTGTGTCTGTCGTGTCTGCCGGGGGACGACGACAGCGTGTTTGCGCTGCCATGGAGTACGGCCTGCCGGCTGGAGCAGATGGCGTCGGACTGCGGTCAGGCGTCCGAGCGGCATGTGGTGACCGGCGGGGAGGAACAGAGCGACCGGCGGTATTTGTGCGAGGAACTGTTCCGCTTCGGCGGCCGGCAGCGGCAGTCGGACGGGTCGGTGCGGCTGTTGACGGCGAGGGATATCTATGGCGAGTGCGAGCTGATGGCGGCGCAGATGCTGCAGCTGGCAAGACAGGGCTGCCGCTGGCGGGATATGGCCGTGGCGGTCCGGGGCTATGAAAAATACCGCACGGCGATGGAGACGGTGTTTGCCGATTACGGTATCCCGCTGTTCGGCGCCGTCCGGGACGATATTCTGCAGCGGAATGTGCCGCTGGTGATTGCCCGCGCGCTGGAGGCGGTGACGCGGGGATACGAATACGAAACGATGTTCAGTCTGCTCAAGACGGGTCTGGCGGGACTGAGACAGGAGGAAACGGACGAGCTGGAAAACTACGTGCTGCTGTGGAACACGCACGGCGAGCCGTGGAAAAAGCCCTGGACCCGGCATCCGCAGGGGTATAACCGCGAACGGGACGAGCGCAGCGTCGAGCAGCTTGCGCGCATCAACGAGCTGCGCCGGCGGGCCGTGACGCCGCTGGCGGCGCTGGAGATGGCCGGACGAAAGGCGCGCACCGCCGCGGAGCAGGCCCGGGCGCTCGCGGCGTATCTGGAGGATATCCGCCTTGCCGAGCAGCTGGAGGCGCGATGCGAACAGCTTGCGCAGCGCGGCCGGTCGCAGACGGCGGCGGAGTATGAGCAGCTGTGGAACCGCGTGTGTCAGGCGCTCGAGCAGTTTGCCAACGTGCTGGGCGAGCGGGAGATGGGGCAGGGCGAGTTTGCGTCGCTGTTCATGACCATGCTGCGGCAGTATAAAATCAGCGTGATTCCCGTGTCGCTCGACCGGGTGCAGGCCGGTGAGCCGGAGCGGATGCGCCGGCGGCACATCAAGCATCTGTTTGTGCCGGGCGTGTACGAGGGGAGCTTCCCGGCGCCGGGCGTGCGCAAGGGGCTGTTCAGCCCGGACGAGAGAGACGCGCTGCAGGAGCTGGACATCCGCGTCGGCGGCATGGAGGAGGAGCTGCAGCGGGAGATTCACACCGTATACAGCTGTCTGTCGCTGCCGTCGGAGACGCTGACGCTGCTGCGGCCGCTGCGCGACGCGGACGGGACCGAAACGGCGCCCTCGCTCGTGGCCAAACGGGCGGGAGAGCTGCTCGGGCTGCGCGAGGAGGCGGGCGATCGGATGGGGGCCCGGCTGCAATCGCCGCAGGGCGCGCTGGCCGAGGCGCTCAATCCCGAAAACGCGTACAATCCGCGCGGGGCGGCCGCGCGGCAGCTGTTTCTGGCGGGGGACGAGGCGCGGGGGCTTGTCAGTCGGGCCGCGCAGGCGGTCGGACCGCGGGGGATGCTGTCGGAGGCGTCCGTGCGCAGTCTTTTCGGCGCGGTGCCGTCCCTGTCGCCGACCAAGGCGGACAGCTGGAGCGAGTGCCGATTCGGATATTTTGTGAAATACGGCCTGCGGGCGGAGGAACGGCGAACGGAGTTTTTCGACCCGCGGGAGTACGGGACCTTTGTCCACGACGTGCTGGAGCGCACCGTGAACGGCGTGCTCGAGGAGGGCGGCTTTGCCGCGGTCGGCGCGGAACGGACGGAGGAGCTTGCCCGCGAGGCCATCCGGGCCTATGAACGGCGCGAGACGGACAATCTGCAGGAGAGCACGGCGCGGTTTCTGTATCAGTTTCGGCGCAGCAGCCGGACGGCGCTGGCGGTGGTTCGGGAGCTGCGGGAGGAAATGGCGGGGTCCCGGTTCCGGCCGCTGTATACGGAGCTCGACCTGTCGCAGGACGGCGTGCTGGCGCCGATGGAGGGCCGTGCCATCCGCCTTAACGGCAAGGTGGACCGCGTAGACGGCTGGGAGCGGGACGGTGTGTTGTATCTGCGGGTCGTGGATTACAAGACCGGGCAGAAAAAATTCCGCATCCAGGACGTGATGGACGGAAAAAATCTGCAGATGCTGATTTATCTGTTCGCTCTGTGCGAGCGGGGACAGGGCTTTTTCGGCACGGAGCGGCTGGAACCGGCGGGCGTGATGTATCTGCCGGCGCGGCAGGACTCGGAAAAAACCAACGAGGCCCCGGACGATTCGGGCGGGGAGACGATCCGGCTGGGCTCGAGCCGCCGCGGCGGGCTGCTGCTCGACGACGACGAGGTCCGCGAGGCCATGGAGCCGGGCGGCGCGCGCTTTTTGCCCAGTATGCGAAACAACGCCAAAAAGCCGAGCTATGTGTCCCGGGAGAAGCTGTGGGCGCTGGGACGCTGGGTCGAGGCCAGGCTCGACGCCATGGGCGAGCAGCTGCGCAGCGGCGACGTGCGCGCCGAGCCGCTGTATCATACGGACAGGGATAACGCCTGTCAGTACTGCGCCTGCGCCCGAGCCTGTTATTTCGGCTCGGAGGGCGATGTCGTCCGCCCGGCGGAAGGGCGCGAGGATACGGAGCTGTGGGAAAGGATTGTGGAAGAGTATGGAGAGTAAAGCGTTTTCGCCGACCCCCGCGCAGCGGCAGGCCATCGAGGGCCGCGGTCGGGCCATGCTGGTCAGCGCGGCCGCCGGCAGCGGCAAGACGGCGGTGCTGACCGACCGGCTGATTGCCCGGGTCCGGGAGGGCGCGGACATCGACCGGTTTCTGGTCATCACCTTTACGCGGGCGGCGGCCGCCGAGCTGAAGGGCCGCATTATGAAAAAGCTGACCGCCCTGTCGGAGGCGGAGCCGGATAACCGCCATCTGCGCGACCAGACGGCCCGCCTTTACCGCGCGCCCATCGGCACCATCGACAGCTTTTGTCTGGATCTGGTGCGGGAAAACGCGCAGGAGCTGGGGCTGAACCCGGATTTCGCCGTGGCGGACCCGGACCGGTCGGAGGCGCTGCTGGCACTGGCGCTGGAGGAAGTGCTGGAGGAGGCCTATCAAAGGGCGGAGCCGGCGTTTTTGGCGCTGGTGGAAAACGTGTGCACGGGCCGGGACGACAAAAAGCTCGAGGAGCTGCTGCGGTCGCTGTACGCGAGCATGCTAAGCCGCGCCGACGGCGAGAGCTGGCTGGCCGGGCATCTCGAGGTGACGGAGGCGGAGGAAGCCGCGGACGCCGGTGAGACCCGCTGGGGCCGGGCGGTTTTGCAGGAGGCGTCGCGGGAGGCGGCCCGCATCAGCGCCCGGCTGGAGCATACGCTCGAGCAGATGCGCGCGTTTGATGACAACGGCGCGCTGCTGAGCAAGAACGCGGACGCCTTTGCCGAGGCGGCGCTGCAGCTGCGGGACCTTGCAAGAGAGGCAGAAGCCGGCTCGTGGGACAAAACGGCCGCCCGGCTGCCCATTGACTTTCCCCGGAGGGGCGGTGTGCGGAACTATCCGGACCCGGAGAGAAAGCTGATGGTTGACGAGGTCTGGAAGCAGTGCAAGAAGGAAGCGGAAGGGCTTCAGACTCTCCTTGCCGGAAGCAGCGCGAAGCTGCTCGCGGAAATCCGCGAAACGGAGCCGATGCTGCGGGCGCTGGGCGGACTGCTGGGGGAGCTGGACCGTGTCTTCTGCCGGCGCAAGCGGGAGGCGGGGCTGTGCGACTTCGCGGACGCGGAGCGGATGACGCTGCGGCTGCTGCGGGCGGAGGACGGCGGACCGAGCGCGCTGGCGCGCAGTCTCAGCGAGCGGCTGGAAGAGGTCATGGTGGACGAGTTCCAGGACATCAACGCCATGCAGGGCGCCATTTTCGAGCTGGTCTCCGACGGGGGAAAAAAGCTATTTATGGTCGGCGACGTGAAGCAGTCGATTTATCGCTTCCGGCACGCCGAACCGGGGATCTTTCTGTCGTATTACAGACGCTTTGAGGCCGGCGAGGGCGAGCTGGTGCTGCTGCGGGAGAATTTCCGCAGTCTGCCGCCGGTGCTGCGGGGCATCAACGCGCTGTTTGAGCGGCTGATGAGCCGGGAGCTCGGCGATGTGGCGTATGACGAGAGCGCCGCGCTGCGGCCCGGTGACGAGACGGCGGCCGCCCCGGACTGGGCCCGGCCGGAGCTTTTGATGGTGCCGCTGGAGCGGGACGAATCGGACAAAAAGCCGGACCGGCTGGAGGCAGAGGCCCTGGCCGTGGCCCGGCGGATTCGCGAATGGCTCGAGGGCGGCGCCACCGTGACGGACAAGGAAGAGGGCGAGCGGCCGATGCGCTGCGGCGACATCGCCATTCTGCTGCGCTCACCGCGCAGCTCCGCGGCGACCTTCAGCCGCGTGCTGGAGGAGCAGGGTATCCCCGTGGAGGCCCAGCAGACGGGGCGCTTTTTCCTGCAGGCGGAGGTGGTGTTCACGCTGGCTGTGCTGGCCGTGACGGATAACCCGCTGCAGGATATGGAGCTGCTCGCGGTGCTGCGGGGCATGCCGTTCCGCTTCAGCCCGGACGAGCTGGCCGCGGTGCGCGCGGCGGGGATGAAGGTCAGTCTGTGGGAGGCGCTGTGTCTGCGGGCGGAGGAGGATGCGCGCTGCCGGCAGGTGACGGAGTTTATCCGGGAGCTTCGCGAGCTTGCGATGGACGAGCCGACCCAGACTGTGCTGCGGACCGTGTATGACCGGACGCAGCTGATGGCGTTGTGCGCGGCCATGCCGGACGGAGAGCTGCGCTGCGGGCGGCTGACGGCGCTGTATGAGCAGGCGCGCCGCTTTGAACAGGGCGGACGGCGCGGACTGTTCCTGTTTTTGCAGATGCTCAAAAGCATGCAGGAGCGGGGCGAGGAGCCGCTTTTGACCACCGAGGGGAGCGACGCGGTGCATATACTCAGCGTGCACAAGTCCAAGGGGCTGGAGTACCCCGCGGTGATTCTGGCGGACGTCGAGCGCAAGTGGAATCGGCAGGATATGTTCCGGTCGGTGCTGATGCACGATACGCTGGGCGTCGGACTGTTTGTCAACGACAACGAGCGGGGCGCCCGCTGGCAGACGCTGCCGCATCGGGCCATTGTGCGCCGGCTCATACGGGAGGACTTGTCGGAGCAGATGCGTGTGCTGTACGTGGCGCTGACCCGGGCAAGGGAACGGCTGGTGGTCGTAAGCAGCGCGGAAAATCCGGGCTGGACGGCGCAGGCAGATCCGCTGATGGACGACGAGGGGCGGTTTTTGCCCGCGGAGTTGGAGAAAGACAAGTGCCTGGGCGACTGGCTGGGCATTGCGTTTGCCGCGGACGGGGGCGAGCACACCGTGCTTCGCATCGAGGGAACGCAGATGGAGGCGTCGGCTCCCGCCGTGCCGGCACGCGAGAATGCCCCGGCGGACGAGGAGACGCTGCGCGAGCTGGACGCCATGCTGCGCTGGCGCTACCCCTATGAGGGGGCGGTGACGCTGCCGTCGAAGTTGACGGCAACGGATCTCGGCAAGGCGTGGGAGCCGGACGCGGAGGCGGGCTCGCTGCAGCGGCCGTCCGGACACTTCCGCTCGCCGCAGTGGCAGACCCGGACGGACGCGCTGACCGGCACGGAGCGGGGCACGGCGGTGCATCTGGTGCTGCAGCACATCGCGCTGTCCAAAACCGGCAGCGTCCCGGAAATCCGCGGCGAAATCGAGCGGCTGCGGGCTCTGGGCTTTCTGGACGAGCGGCAGGCCGAGGCGGTGGACCCGGAGGACGTGCTGGCGTTTTTCGCCTCCGACATCGGGCAGAGGGTCCGGGCGGCCGAGCGGGTGGAACGGGAGTTTCGCTTTTCGCTGCTGGTGAGCGCGCGGCAGTTCGCGCCGGAGGCGCCGGAGGAGGACGAAATCTTGCTGCAGGGCGCCATCGACTGCTGGCTGGAGGAGAACGGGGCGCTGACGCTGATTGACTTCAAAACCGACGCCCGCTTTGAGCCGGAACGCCACGAAACGCAGCTGCGGGCCTATGCCGGAGCGCTGGAGCGGATGACCGGCCGGCGCGTGGAGAAGGCCGTGCTGTGGTACATCCGCCTGCGCCGGAGCGCGGAGATAGAAACGAAGAAAAACTCTTGACAGCGGCGCTTTGCGTGTGATACCATACGTGATGCGTCTTGTAACGGCGTTTTTTTGCGCGCACTCAAGACAGCTTTTGATTGAGGTGAACATCATGAAGGAAGGCATCCATCCCAAGTATTATCAGACCACCATCCGCTGCGCCTGCGGCAACGTCATCGAGACCGGTTCCACCCGAGAGAACATCACGGTGGAAATCTGCTCCAAGTGCCATCCGTTCTACACCGGCAAGCAGAAGCTTGTCGATACCAGCGGCCGCGTGGATAAGTTCAACCGCAAGTACGGTCTGAACGGCTGAGACATACGCTTTTCCATATAAAAAACCCCGCCGGGCGGCGGGGTTTTTTATTTTCCCCCTCCGCCTTGCGCGGAGGGGGTTTTTAATTTGGGTGTTCCTGTTAGATATCCAGAGCCGCGTGGTAGCCCTGATAGACCGTGTGGGTGATGGTGTCGGGCTTGACGCAGTTGCCGATGGCGAAAAACTGCGGGGCGCTGCCGCGAAGCTCCTCCACGACGGCGGTTTTGGGCACGAGGCCGAGACCGCACAGAATGGAGTCGCCCTCGACGGTGACGGTGCTGCCGTCGGGCGTGGAGCAGGTGACGGTGCCCTCGTGGATGCTCTCGCACTTGCAGTCGGTGTGGATGGTCACGTTGAACTTGGCCATCTCCGCCATCAGAAGCGGGCGATAGCGCACATTGGCGTCCGGGCAGAGCTCGCTGCGCATCTCGACAATGTGGACGTTTTTGCCGTCGCGGGCGAGGCACACCGCCATCTCGCAGCCGACCAGACCGCCGCCGAGCACGATGCAGGTGTCGCCCACGTCGTCCCGGCGCAGATGGTAATCCTCCGCGGGGAAGAGCTTTGTGCTCTCGCGCAGACCGGGGATGGGCGGCAGCAGCGGGTCGGAGCCGGCCGCCACAATCAGCGCGTCCGGGGCCTCGCGCTCGACATAGGCGCGGTCGACCCGGGTGTTCAGCCGGATTTCCACGCCCTGCTTTTCGCACAGGTGGCGATAGGTTTCGCCCAGGCGGTACATATCATACTTGAAGGGGATGGCCGCCTCGCCGATAAGCAGACCGCCGGTGCGGTCCGCCGCCTCGCACAGCGTGACGCGATGGCCGCGCCGCGCCGCGGTATAGGCCGCGTACAGACCGCCGGGGCCGCCGCCCACCACCAGCACCTTTTTGCTGACCGGCGCCGGGGTCAGGGGGCCGAGACCCTCCGTCTCGCGGCCAATGAGGGGATTGGCCGTGCAGCGGCGCGTAAAGGTGGCGGCGCGCTCCGCCATGCAGGTGAAGCAGCGCAGACAGTGCACGATTTCGTCGTCGCGGTTCGCCATGACCTTGTTCGGCAGCTGGTTGTCCGCGAGAAGCTGGCGCGCCATCTCGACGATGTCCGCCTTGCCGGAGGCGATGATTTCCTCCATCATCTCCGGGTCGCTCAGACCGCCGATGGTGGCGACGGGCTTTTTGACGTGCTTCTTGATTTCCGCCGCGAGATAGACATTGCGGCCGTGCTCCTCAAACCAGGAGGGGTGTGTGATGCCGAAGGTCTTCTGGTAGGTGCCGGCGGAGACGTGGATGATGTCCACGAGATCCTCGACGGCCTGCGCGATTTTCACGCCCTCGTCCAGATGATAGCCGCCGTCCACGAACTCATCCCCGCTCATGCGGAACTCAATCGGGAACCAGGGACCCACCGCGGCGCGCACCGCCGTGAGCACCTCGCGCGCGAAGCGGACGCGGTTTTCAAGGCTGCCGCCGTACTCGTCCGCGCGGTGGTTGAACAGTGGGGAGAGGAATTGGTTGATCAGCCAGCCGTGGCCGCCGTGGACCATCAGCATCTCAAAGCCGGCCCGTTTGGCCAGCGCCGCCGTCTCGCCGTAGGCCGCCACGATTTCGTCAATCATGGTTTTGGTCAGCTCCCGCACCGGAACGCCGTCCGGGCGGACGCAGGCGGAGGGACCCCACTGGGCCATGCCGGCCTTTTTGTCCCGGTCGGCAAGGTATGTGCCCGCGAACTGACCGGAATGGCTCAGCTCCAGCGAGGGAATGGCGCCGTGGCGCCGGATGGCGTCCGCTGTGTAGGTAAAGCTGGGCAGACTTTCCGGCACGGACAGATCCAGACGGAAGGCGTGGCTGCCGTCGGATTTGTGCACCATGCACTCCGACACCGTGACCGCCGCCGCGCCGCCGTACGCCCGCAGCTCATAGAACTTGAGCGAGCGGGGACCGATGCAGCCGTCCGCCGTGATGTCCGTGCCGCCCATGGGCGCGGAGAACATGCGGTTGCGAAAGACGGTTTTGCCGATGGTGATGGGCTTGCAGAGATTCGGATATTTAAACTCCATAATAATCAGCTTCTTTCTTACGACTCGGAGGTGAGGTTCATCTTTTCCTCCCGGAACAGGCGCGGGTCCATTTTCTTCAGATCCGGCGAGATGGCGGGGCGGAAGTCCATGCGGTCGAGAATGTCCCTTTGCAGATCGACGCCCTCGGCAAGCTCCACCAGCTCCAGCCCCTCCGCGGTCAGCCGGAAGACGCAGCGCTCGGTGAGATAATACACCTGCTGGCCGCTGCGCACGGCCTGTTTGCCGGAGAAGGTGATCTGCTGCACGTCGGAGACGAATTTGCGCCCGCTGCCCTCGGTCGTGACGGTCAGCCCGTCCTCGTTGAGCTGCAGCTCGGCCTTGTTGGAGAAGGTGCCCATGAAAAACACCTTGCGGGCGTTCTGGGAGATGTCGATGAAGCCGCCGGCGCCGATGCAGCGGCCGGCAAACTTGCTGACGTTGACGTTGCCGAAGCGGTCCACCTCGGCAAAGCCGAGAAAGGCCACGTCCAGCATGCCGCCGTCATACATGTCGATGGTGTCGCACTGGTAATAAATCGTCTCGGCGTTGGCGACGCCGGGGAAGGACAGACCCTCCTGCACCTCGCCGCCCATGGGGCCGGATTCCACGCTGACGGTCAGCGGGCCAATGCCCTCCTCCGCGGCGACGGAGCCGATACCGGAGGGGATGCCGCTGCCGATGTTGATGATCTGGCCCGGCTGCAGCTCCAGCGCGGCGCGGCGCGCCAGCACCTTGCGCGGCCCGCGGGGCAGGAGCTTTGTGCCGCCGCGCGGCGTGCGCAGCAGTCCGCACAGCTCCGGCCGCCAGCCGTCGCAGGCGTAGCACTGGCGCTGGTCATAGGGGTCCGACGCCACGGCGATGTAGTCCACCAGACGGCCGTGGATGCGGATGTCCCGGGTGGGCAGCGTGCCGCGCGCCACAACGCGCTCGACCTGGGCGATGACGATGCCGCCGTGGTTGTGCGTGCCGACGGCGATTTCCAGCTCGCTGCCCTGCACGCCCTCGTGCACCATGGACAGATTGCCGTCCTCGTCGGCGTAGGTGGCCCGCAGGAAGCAGACGTTCGGCGTGAAGGCGTTGTAGAACAGATAATCCTCGCCGTCGATGGTCATGCGGCGGACGATGGGCTTGCGGGAGCGGGCCTTTTCGTTGACGGCGCAGCCCTCGTTTTCGGGGTCGGCAAAGGTGCCCAGACCAACCTTGGTAATCAGACCGGGGCGGCCGCCTGCCACCGCGCGGAAGAGATTGCACATGACGCCCATCGGCGGGATGAAGGCGGCAATCTCGTTGCGGCCCGCCATGTAGGCGATGGCGCGCGCGTCGGTCAGATTGCCGACGATGACGCTGTCGAGAAGACCGGGGGCCTTGAGCCGATTGAGACCCAGGTTCATGCCCTTGCCGGGCTCGGTGGATTCGGTCTTGTCGCCGGGGGTGATGCCGCACACGGCGGTCAGCCCCTTCGGAGCGCCGGTCTGCTCATAGCGGGCGGCCAGCGCCTTCATGAGTCCCTCGGGGCTGGCGTAGCTGCCAAAGCCCGCCACCACCAGAGTGTCGCCGTCGCGGACCAGCGCGGCCGCCTCGGCTTCGGTAATGAATTTCGGCATTATTTATACACGCTTTCTGATTCGTAGGCGGATTTGGTGACGACGCTGAAGTGGAAAATGGGGCGGTCGACGCGCAAAATCCGCATCGGGTTGTGAGGCAGGTGCGCCGGGACGAAAATCATCGTGCTGCGGGTGAGAAGATGCGCCTCGCCGCCGACGGTGTACTCAATCTCGCCGCCCAGGTCGTAGGGATTAGAGGGGTCGGAGGAGAAAAAGCCGATCAGCTCGTCGCAGTCGTCGTGCACGTGCTCGGTGAAGATGGGGTCGCGCTCGGGCACGGCGGAGTACCAGGCGGTGTTCATCTGGAACGCGCCGGGGCAGACCTCGCCGTCCATCCAGATGATGCGCTTGGCAAATTTGTCATAAATCGCCTTGAAGGCGGGGTCCATGGTCGGGCCGGGGCTGACCTGGACGAAATTGGCGGCGTAGAGGCCGCTTTCGTTATTGAAGATAGCCATAATGCTCTCCTGTCGTTACGGATTGATACGCAAAGGGCCGCACGGGCGCGGGGAAGGCGGCCGTGCGGCCGTTGGAATGCGGGAAGGGGGTTAGGCTTTGTCGGTGGGGAAGTCCCAGCGGCAGAAGTCCCAGTAGGGGGCGTTGACGCGCTCGGAATAGGCCTGCATGTCCACGCCGTTCCAGTCGTAGAAGCCGCGCTTTGTGGGCGAGCGGGCGCCCCAGGCGTCCTCGGACTCGGCCTTTTCGCGGATGGAGGCGGGCGCGCCGTCCCAGCGAGGCAGAATGGGGAACACGGAATCGCAGGTGGTGATGTTCAGCTTGTAGCCGCCGTTGTCAAAGTGGTCGAAAATGCCGATGCTGGTGTAGCGGGGGCAGAAGCTGTAGTTGAGACAGGTGTCCACGTCCTTCGGGTCGCACACGCCGTCCTCCACCAGCTTCAGCGCGGCAGCCCACAGCGCAAACTGCAGATAATTGCCGATGAAGCCGGGGTTCGGCTTTTTGAGAATGGCGGGCTTGCGGTCGAGCGTGGTCAGAAAATCCTTGACCCACTGGCACAGGCCGGGAGCGGTTTTGCTGCCGCCGCAGATCTCAAAATAGGGGACCATGTGCGCGGGGTTGAAGGGGTGCGTGACCACCACGCGGTCGGCGTATCGAGTCATCTTCTCTCCGAGCTTGTCCGGCAGATAGGAGGAGGAGACGCTGCAGATGGCCTTGACCTTGGGGCAGTTGGCCTCAATGCGGGCGTAGACCTCGTGCTTGAGGTCGAGATTTTCCGTGACGCACTCAAAGATGACCTCGCAGTCTGCCAGCTGCGCGTAGTCGTCGGTGTAGGACAGATAGCTCTCGCAGACGCGGAACCGGTCCTCGGTCAGAATGCCGCGGTCGATCATCTGGCGGTAGTATTCGTCATACTTGGCCTTGTAGACGCCGATTTTCTCGGTGCTGCGGACCACGCTGATGGTGGGATAGCCGTGACCGGTGGTAAGGACGGTCATGCTGTCGCCGATCATGCCGTTGCCGATGACGCCGATATGGGTCACACCGTCCATTTTCATTTGCGCCAGCCTCCGCGGACGCCGGTGCCGTCGAGCTGCGGGATGCGAAGAATTTCGCGGGCCTCGGCGGGGGTGGCGACCTCCATGTCCAGCTCGTGGATGATGCGGACGATGCGCTCGACCAGCTGCGCGTTAGAGGCGGCGGGCAGATGGTAGCTGTAGTTGATGTTGTCCTCCATGCCGGTGCGGATGCCGGTGCCGCGCAGCATGCCGAACACGGTGCCGTGCAGCTGCTGGGCGCCGATGGCCATGGTGGTCAGATCGACGGGCATTTTGACCTTCGCCTCGGCGGCGCAGCGGTTGACAAGGTTGATCATGTAGTCAATGTTGTCCTGGTTGCAGCTGATGGCGCCCTGGCTGACCTTGTCCATGCCCATGACCAGCGTGATGGAGACGGGGTCGTCGAGCACACCGGCGGGATAGAGATACTTGAACACGTCCTCGACGGCGGTGGGGTCAAAGACCTCGATCTCCGCCTTGATGCCCATGTCCTTGATGCGCTGGGCCGTCTTGATGAGCCACTTGCGCGTCCACATGTAGATGAACTCCAGGTCGCCCCAGGTCGTGGTCATCAGACTGCAGTCAAGCGAGCACATCTCGGGGTAGAGCGCGGGGTCGTCGATATCCAGTACGCCGAGACCGTCGTCCGTCTGGGCGTTGTCGCGGGTGGCCGGCGCGGAGCTGTTCTGCACGATGATGTCGCAGTTGCCCTTGGCGCGGATGCCGCCGTTGATCTCGGCAAAAATCTTGGGGTCGTTGCAGCTTTTGCCCTCTTTGTTGCGGGCGTGCACGTGTACGATGGAGGCGCCGGCGTTCCAGCAGTCATAGGCGCTCTGGATGATTTCGGCGGGCTGCTCGGGCAGCGCGGGGTTCTGGGCCTTGCCCTGGAAGTTGCCGGTCTGGGCAACGGTGAGGATAACCTTTCTCTTTTCAGCCATGATGATATGTCCTTTCTGTGATGAAAATAGTTATTTGTTTTGGTTATATTTGTTGTTCGGGCTGTTGCTGACGAAGCTCGCCAGCCATTCGAGGACGTCCGCGGCCTCGGCCCCGGCGGCGCGCAGCGCGCGGCCAAAGGAGCCCGGCTCGCGCGGCTCGATCTCGTAATCGAGCTCCGCCACGATGTCGGCGGCCTGCTCGGTGGGACGGCTGCCGTCGTCCTCGATGCCGCGGAACGAGAGCACCGTGTCGCACGCAAGCAGCACCGTCAGCTCCAGAAAGCCGAAGGCGCACACAATCGCAAACGGCCAGTAGGGCAGACTGAGTACGTCCGACACGCGGGCGTGTTCGGCCAGATACAGCGCGTAGTCCGCGCTGGCAAAGGTGAACATGGCGCTGACGACGGTTTCCACCGCGTAGATGATGCCCAGCCAGGTATAGCGCAGGCGGCCGGGCAGCTTGTCCACAAACATGCTGACCCAGACATGGCCTTTTTTGATCTGGAGGGCCGGGATGGAAAGCGTGCACACGATAATCAGCAGAAACTGGGACAGCTCGTTGCTGCCGGAGATGGAAACGGTCTGACCGCTGATCTTGCGCAAAATGACGTCAATCGCCACGAGAAACACCATGATGAAGCAGGCGGCCATCGCCAGATAGTCCACGGCGCGGACGACCCAGGAGACCTTCTCGCGAAATTTCAGCAAGGGGAATTCCTCCTTTCAAGGCAACAGCGTTGACTCAGTAGATTTCGTTATACTTCTGCACCAGCTCGTAGGCCTGCATGAACAGGTTGTAGGCGAGCGTGGGGTCCTCCTGCTCCTGTACCCAGGTGCAGGCGACGTCGTAATAGACCTGATCCAGCTCCGCCTGCAGCGATTCGGAGGGGGTGAAGATGATGCCGCCGTTTGCGACCGCCGTGTAGCGGCCGCAGGCCTCCCAGTAGTTCCAGATGTCGACCAGATTGAGCAGATAATCGCCGCTGACGGAGAGGATTTTTTCCTGCAGGGCGGCGGGAATCATGTCCCAGGTGTCCTGGTTGGCCATCAGACAGTAGGCGCTGCAGCCGATGTTGGTGTCCACGTAGTAGTTGAGGACGCCGGGGTCCGACAGGGAGAAGGACTTGATGCCGTGCCAGTCGGTCACGAGATAGTTGATGACGCCGGTGGTCACGTTGGTGTACACATCGCCGATGGCGCAGCCGAACACCGAGGCGCCGACCGTGTTGACAAAGGTCTGGGCCGGGCCGTTGTTGGCGCGGATGTTGCCGACGATTTCCGAGGTGCTCTGAATCTCGTGGTCGCCCTTATAGGCGAGGGGACTGGTGCAGTTGGTCCAGACGAACAGAAGCTGGCCGTCGTCGGCGTACTCCGCCTGCAGCTCGGGGCTGCTCTTGTACAGCTCCCACATGGCATAAGAGCCGACGGTGGCGTTCTTGATCTTCAGATTGGGATTCTGGATGACATTCGTCAGCGGCATGTAGCCCTTGAAGTAGCACGGCAGCGTCCAGTCAAAGTCCACGATGCCGAGCTCCATGTCATCCAGAGAGCTCATCGTGCCGCTGTGGGCGCCGGAAAAGCCGATGTTGAAGTCCACCGCGCCGCCTGTCGCAATGGTGACGGCGTCCGCCCAGGCGGACAGGAACTGGCCGGGCGCGGATTCCGCCGGGTCGTGGCAGGCCAGCGTGAAGGTGTAGGTGGGGTCGACCGAGTCATAGCTTTTTGCCATGACGGCCAGGGCGTTGATGACCTGGAACGACTGGGCCCAGGAGCCGTTGAGCTCCGTCGGCTCGGAGGCGATGGTCCATTCGGGCCCCGCGGGGAAGTCTTCCTTGACGGGGATATAGGCGGACACAGCGGAGGAATCGGTTTCCGCGTAGTCCATGCCGGCATAGCGGGCCGCGCAGCCGCTCAGTGCGGTGACGACCAGCGCGAGAACAAGAATCAGGCAAAGCGTTTTTTTCATGGCGATGTCTCCTTTCTCAACCGTAGGTCATAAAGCTCGGAAGCCAGGTGGCGATGGCCGGGAACGCAATCACGATAGCGAGCGCCACCAGAATGCCGATGAGGAATGGCGCGGTGCCCTTGAACACCTCGCTCAGCTTCATGTCCGGGGCGATGCCCGCCATGACATAGCAGCACATGCCGACCGGCGGCGTCATCAGACCGAACTCCATCAGCATGACCATCAGCACGCCGAACCACATCACGTCAAAGCCGTAGGAGGTAACCAGCGGCAGGAAGATGGGTGTGAGCAGCACAATCAGCGGCAGCGAATCGACGAAGCAGCCGAGGATGCCGTAAATAAGCAGACAGATGGTCAGCACGGCCCACTTGCCCACGTTGTGCGCCAGGAACAGGTTCGCCAGCGCCTGGGAGAAGCCGGTCAGCGAGAAAAACTGGCCCAGCAGATCGGAGCCGATCATGATCAGGAAAATCATGGCGGTGGTTTCCATCGTTTCCTTCAGCGCGGCCACCATGTTGCGCCAGGTGAACTTGCGCTTGAAAATCATGAACAGAATCGCGCCGAACGCGCCGATGGCGCCGCCCTCCGTGGCGGAGCACCAGCCGAACAAAATGCCGCCCAGCACCAGCACGAAAAGCGCCAGCACCGGCAGCACGCCGGCGAGCGCGTGCAGCTTTTCCTTCATTGGGAAGGAGGGTCCCTTCGGGCCGGCCTCCGGGTCAATGGCGCAGATGACCAGCACCACGCCAGAATAGCACAGGCACAGCAGAACGCCCGGCAGAATCCCGCTGATAAACATGGGTCCCACGCCGACACCGGCGTTGATGCCGTAGAGCATGAAGCCGACGCTCGGCGGGATGAGGATGCCCAGTGTGCCGCCGGCCGAAATGGCCCCGGCGGTCAGCGTCCGTTTGTAGCCGTAGCGGTCCATCTCCGGCAGACAGATCTTGCCCATGCTGGCGGTCGTCGCCGTGGCGCTGCCGCAGATGGCGCCGAAGAACGCGCAGGCAATCTCCGTGGCGATGGCCAGACCGCCGCGGCGGCGGCTGATGAACTTGTAGCACGCGCCGTACAGATCCTGACTGATGCCGCTGTAGTAGCAGACGACACCCATCAGGGTGAACAGTGGTATGACGACCAGAGACTCCTTACTGCAGGAGGAAAAAGGTCCTTTTTCAAAGACCAGCACCGCTTTCCAGAAGGACATGAAAAACGGATAGCTCTGCAGTTTCATCAGCAGAATGCCGAAAAAGCCGACCAGACTCATGGCAACACCAATGTGCATGCCAAGACACAGCAGGATCAGCAGAACGGCCAGACCGATCAGCCCGGTTGCGATCGGGCTCATACTCATCACACTCCTTATGCATATCTGAAATGGTTCGGGTACGAACGGGTTTCCGGTATTAGCAGGGGCGCGAGGATTCTTGCTGTTAAGATTTTATCAGAGAGAGCCTTTTCAATCAATTCAAATTATGCTATAATTCTTTCCAAAGTCGAATAAATAGAGGGGAATCGAATCCATGGAAATACGGTATATTCGCGAGTTTGTCGTGCTGGCGGAGTCGGACAGTTTTGTGGACGCCGCGGCGCGGCTGTATATGACCCAGTCGTCGCTGTCCAAGCATCTCAAAACGCTCGAGAGCGAGCTGGGGGCGCCGCTGTTCAACCGGACGACCCGGCGGGTGGAGCTCAACGAGCTGGGCCGGGTGTTTCTGCCCTACGCGCGGCAGATTGCGGCGCTCTGCGAGGGCTATGAGCAGGCGGTGGAGGAGCATCTGGCCGGCCAGAACGCCACGCTGGTGGTGGGCGCGCCGCCCGTCATGGCGGAATACGGCATCACGGAGGTCATCGCCCGCTTCCGCCGCAGCGCCGAGCCCTGCGACATCCGGCTGCGGGAGGAGGACTCGGTGGAGCTGGCGCAGCTGCTGCGCAGCGGCGAATGCGAGCTGGCCTTTCTGCGCCAGGCGGAGGCGATGGAGCGCGATCTGGTGCGCATTCCCTACGCGGACGACAGTCTGGTGGCCGTGCTGCGGCAGGACCATGCGCTGGCCGGCGGGGACAACGTGGATCTGCGGCAGCTCGCGGGGGAGAGCTTCCTGCTGCTGCCGGAGCAGACGGCGGTGCACAGTCTGTGTCTGCAGGCCTGTCGACGCGCCGGCTTTGCGCCGCATATCTTCTATACCGGCCACCGGGTGGAAAACATTCTGATGCTGGTGGCCTCCGGGCTGGGGGTGTCGCTGCTGATGAAACGGCATCTGGAATATCTGCCGCACGAGGGGCTCGCGGTGCTGCCCCTGTCCCCGGCGGTTGTGACGCAGATCAGCCTCTGCTGCCGCAAGGGCGCCTCCCTCAGCCCCGGCGCCCGGCAGTTCATCCGCTGTCTGCACGGGGAGGGGAACTGAATAGCAGCGACCCGGGCTACCCAAAAAGGGCGCCCGGGTCGGCGTATTCAAGGACCCGGGTCGGCGCTGCCCAAGATCCTCTTGACGACGGCTGAAACTTCTGCTAATTTATATATAATTATTTAAGTAAATGAAGTTCGGCCGGAGGAATGATGATGAGAATTGCGCTGGTTGTACTCGGGGCGTATCTGCTCGGCTCGGTCAGCGGGAGCGTATTGCTGTCCCGGCGGGTGTACGGGCAGGATGTGCGCGCGCTCGGCAGCGGCAATGCCGGGGCGACCAACATGGCCCGCTGCTTTGGGATGAAGGCGGGGCTTGGTGTGCTGGCGCTGGATGTCATCAAGACGGTGCTGGCATGTGTGGGCGGCAGAGCGCTGCTGGGGGAAACGGGCTTTTGTCTGGCGGGGCTTGCCTGCGGCGTCGGGCATTGCCGGCCGGTGTTCTTTCGCTTTTCCGGCGGGAAGGGGGTCAGCGTCGGCGCGGCGGTGGCGCTGATGCTGGGGTGGCGGTTTTGTCTGCCGTGCATGGTCTGCTTTTTCCTGCTGTTTGCCCTGACAAAAATCGTCTCCGTGTGCAGCATGGGCTCGGCGGTGCTGATGCCGATTCTGGCGCTGCTGGAGGGGCTGCCGACGACCGAGGTGCTGCTGACCGCCGGGGTGGCGGCGCTGGTGCTCGTGCGGCATCGGCAGAATCTCCGCCGCCTGCTCCGCGGCCGGGAGCCCCGCTTCCGCCCCGCAAAAAAAGCCCGCCCTTGCGGGAGGAAGAGGAGCGGAGGTAAGAAAAAAGTCCTCGCTCATTCATCCAACATGAAGGATGAATGAGCGAGGAAATTTTTTCTTTTTGCCAATGCTTACTCATACAGCGGCTCGAAGGTCCAGGGGCCTTTGGCCCGGGGGTCGCCGCAGGCCAGGCCGGTGTCGTAGCTGAGATTGCCGATGAGCTCCGTCGGAAGGGGGGCGTCGCTATAGATATAGTCCGCGCAGGCGATGATGCGGGCGGCGGCCAGGTCCTTTGCGTCCGCGAAGAGCTCCGGAAAGCTTTTGGTGGAGACTATCGAGCGGTCGCAGAAATGATGCCAGGGGCGGTGGGAGCGGTTGAGAACATCCAGCGCGGGGTCGGGCTCCCGGCCGTGAAAGCTCAGCTGGGACAGATCGTAGCCGCTGTGACCGTTGTCCATCCGGGTCAGAACGAGGTTGAGGATGCCGGTGGGGTCGCGCAGCAGCTTATAGAACAGACGGTGCCAGCGGATGGCGGTGTTCAGGTCGCGCCAGGTGTCATCCCAGCCGTAGACGGCTTTGTACACCCGGTCGAGCGGGCCGTGCAGACTTTCCGGCAGTCGGCGCAGAGGGAGCATGTGCCGGGCGAAGCTGTACCGCGCCGGGGTCACGCGATAGACCTCCCGCAGGAGAAGACAGTCGATGCCGTGCTCGAGCTTCATGTGCTTGCCGCGGTAGCGGAGCGTGGCGGGCGTGTCGTCGCAGATGCCGGTTTTGGTCATGATATACGGGTGGCAGGTGGTGTCCAGCGAGTAGTGGCACAAAAAGCCCGCGAGATAGGAAAACAGCTCGTCGCGGGTCCGGCCCCGGCAGCTGCGGGCGCATTCCGCCAGCGTCAGCAGAAAGCGGCCCGTGTCCGACGTGTGCATCCGGTCGGCCCGGCGGACCTCCGGGTGGACGCGGCGGCGGTCGAGAAATTTATAGCTGAACCAGACATCCGGCCCGTGCGCCGTGAAAAGATAGATATCCCGCTCCAGTCGCAGCCGGACCGGATGCGGCAAAGCCTCCGCCGTCCGGCGGGCAAAGTGCCAATGGGTGACCATATCGGGCATGTGGACGTCCCTCCCGCGTAAAATATACCATCTAAAGAATACCGTTTCGGCGGAGATAAGTCAATCGAAAAGGAATTCAAAATATGCTGTTGGAGGAAAGCATGAACTCCATGTTTTCCTGTAGTCTGCTGAAATCAATCCGGAGTATTTCTGCGAATACGCGGAGAATTATAACGGATAACAAGTCATCGCTCATTTATCGATCCGGAAGGATGGATGAATGAGCGATGAAATTCTTTCTTTATGTGATTAGTAGATGTCGTATTTTCTGGCCAGGTCGTTCAGTTGGTCGTCGGTGCGGTTGTAGGCCATGGTCCAGTGGGAGCAGGAATCCTGCGGAGGCGTGTCCTGCCACATTTTGTTGCAGTGGCATTTGCCGCTGGCGCCTCGGCCGCCATTCAGCTTGCCTTCGACGTCCCAGTGCTCACAATATTTGCAGATTTGGGGAACGGACATTATTGAATCCTCCTTATAAGAATTGTTGAATTAG
>R18__coassemble_1752_pt1 | contig 19708 bp, 14 predicted proteins | sample R18__metabat2_low_PE_004 | metagenome-assembled genome bin R18
AATCTTTTGGGATTTCCGAGGGGCTTTTGGCACCCACGAGAGGATTCGAACCTCCGGCCTACCGCTTAGGAGGCGGTCGCTCTATCCGGCTGAGCTACGTGGGCATAGATTGGGCTGCGGCGGGCGCAGCCCGGTTATTTTAGTATAAAGGCAAAAAACTGTCAAGACTCGTGACCGAGCGGAAGCGTCAGAGTGAAGACCGTGCCCGTTTCGGGGGCGCTCCGGGCATGAATGGAGCCGCGCAGCTTTTCCGCAAGACCTGCCGCGATGGGCAGACCCAAACCGTGACCGGGGCCGGGTCCGGCGCGGAAGAAGCGCTCGAACAGATGTGGGAGAACTTCGGGGTCAATCACCGCGCCGCGGTTCGTCACCGTGAAAACAGCCTCGTCGCGCCGGGCGGCCAGCGTCAGGGCGACGGTTCCGTCCGCCGGCTCGTATTTGATGGCGTTGTCGATGAGAATGTTGATCACCTTGGACACATACTCCCGGCAGCCGAAAACGCGAAGGCCGTCCTCCACCTCGACGCTTGTCCGAATACGGCGGTCATAGGCCACGGACTCAAAAAAGAGGGCCGCCTTCATCACGGCATCGGACAGGTCCACAAGCTCCTCCGACGCCGGCTGGTCGGCGGCCTCCAGCTCCGACAGGGACAGCATCTGCTCCACCATGTCGCGCATGGATTCGGCCGTAGACTCCGTGCTGTCAATCCAGCGCAGCTGCTCCGACACGCGCGAATCGGGATTGGAGCGCAGGATGCTGTTGTTGGCAAGGATGACCGCGAGGGGTGTTTTCAGCTCGTGCGAGACATCGGCAATAAAGCGCCGTTCGCGGTTCCAGGAATCCTCCAGCGGACGCACGGCCAGACCGGAAATCCACAGACTCACAAACCCGAACAGCACCATCGCTCCGCAAAACACCACTCCCAGCATCAGAAAAAATTCCACCAGATTATGCCGCAGCGGCAGGGACGAAACGAGAGAAATCTTGTTGTCGGTGTGGCCGCCGCTGCAATAGTAATACAGATTCCAGCCGCGCAGCAGGCCGAAGTCCTCCTCCTTCTCATCGATGGCAGCAACAAGGGCGTCTATCCGCCCCTCGTCCACCGCCGCGCCGTTTGACAACATAGAATAGCCGCCGTCCTTTTCGGCAATCAGGACAGTCATTTCACTGCGCGTAATCTCGGTCCCGTCCGCAAGCTCCACGGTGCGGTCGGTCTGGATGTTTTCGTGCGGGCGGACCGCCTCCTTCAGACTGTCATACAGCTCGACGCGCTGATCCCGAATCATATAGATACCAATAACAGAGACCATAGCCAGCAGCACAACGCCGACCATCGTCAGGTTCAGACGGATAAACCGCCGACGATATTTCTTCAGCATGGCAGCAGCTCCAGTCGATACCCGATGCGCTGGATGTTGCGGACCGTCACCCGTGAGCCGAGATACCGCATCTTCTTGCGCAGAAAGGAGATATAAGCCTCGACATTATTCTCCGTCGCGTCGGATTCGTCACCCCAGACACGGGAGAGCAGCTGGGGCTTGGTCAGCACCGCCTCCGGCGCGGCGAAGAAGAGGCGGGCCACATCCAGCTCGCGGCGGGACAGCTGCACGCTCTGCTCACCGCGGCACAAAAGACCGGTGGACAAGCCGAGCGTCAGATCGCCAAAACTCAGCTCGTCCATCACCACTCTGCCCTGGCGGCGGGTCAGCGCGTTGACGCGGGCCAAAAGCTCCTCCGTCTCGAAGGGCTTGGTCAGATAATCGTCCGCCCCGGCGTTCAGACCGGTCACCTTGTCCCGGGTTGTGGCGCGGGCGGTCAGCATCAGAACGGGGATATCGTTTTGCGCCTCGCGAAGACGGCGAACCACCTCAAACCCGTCCATACCCGGCAGCATGACATCCAGCAGCACGGCGTCATAGCTGCCGTTGAGCGCGTAATCGAGCGCCGTTATGCCATCCGAGACGCACTCCGCCGCATAGCCGTTCGACTGCAGAATCTGCTGCAGCGCGCCGGACAGGGACAACTCATCCTCGGCAATCAGAAGTTTCACGCAAGCTCATCTCCTTTACACAGTCAAATCAGAACAGACTCATCTGGCTTTGCTCCGGCAGGTCGCCCAGGGCGCCGAGGGCGCGCAGGTCGGCCAGGTGGGCCTGACTGACCTTGGGACAGGCATCGGAGAGCTCCTCGACGGAGATAAACTCGCCCGTTTCGTTTCGGGCGCGGACCAGGTCGCGGGCCGCCGTGTCACCCAGACCGGAGACCGCCACGAACGGGACGCGCAGGCGTTTGGAGTCCACGATGTCAAAGTGGGTCGCGTCGGAAAGATTCAGATCCACGCCGGCAAAGTCAAAGCCGCGCATATAAAATTCATAGACGCTCTCAAGCGTGGTGAGCAAATCCTCCTCCTTGGCCGTCGCCTTGGGGTTTTTGCTGATTTCGTTAATCTTGGAGCGAACCTTGGCCAGGCCCTGGGTCATCATAGCCGCGTCAAAGGAATCCTTCTGGCTGCGGCGGTAGAAGATGGCGCTGTAATACGCCAGCGGGTGGTGAACCTTGTACCACGCAATGCGGAACGCCATCAGCACATAGGCCACAGCGTGCGCCTTGGGGAAGAGATACTCAATCTTGCGGCAGGAGCCGATGTACCACTCGGGCACGTTCAGCTCGCGCATCGCCGCCTCCTGCTCGGGGGTGAGCTGCTTGTTCTTTTTGCGGACGTTCTCCATGGCCTTGAAGGCGCCGTTGGCGTCCATGCCCATGCTGATGAGATAGAGCATGATGTCGTCGCGGCAGCCGATGGTCTCGGACACGCCGACATTGCCGGACAGAATCAGGTCGCGCGCGTTGCCGACCCACACGCCGGTGCCGTGGGAATAGCCGCTGAGACGGACGAGCATATCAAACTTGTCCGGCTTGGTCTCCACCAGCATCTGGCGCGTGAAGGAGGTGCCGAACTCCGGAATGCCGATGGAGCCGGTCTTGCCGATGATGGGGTCGTCGTCCGGCAGCCCGAGAGCCTTCGGCGAGGAGAAGAGACTCATGGTCTCCGGGTCGTCAAGACGGATGGAGGTAGCGTCGGTGCCGGTCATAGCCTCGAGCATGTTGATCATGGTGGGGTTATCGTGACCGAGCTCGTCGAGCTTGAGAAGATAGTCCTCCATGAAGTGATATTCCAGATGGGTCGTGATGATGCCGGCGTCGGGGTCGTCAGCCGGGTGCTGCACGGGGCAGAAGTCCGTGACATCCATATCCTGCGGGATGATGACAAGACCGCCCGGATGCTGGCCGGTGGTGCGCTTGACGCCGACGACGCCCTGGGCCAGACGGTTCATCTCCGCCTGGTTGAGCTGCAGACCGTGCTCCTCGGTGTATTTCTTCACATAACCGTAGCCGGTTTTCTCCGCGATGGTGCCGACGGTGCCGGCCTTGAAGACATGGTCGTCGCCGAAGAGCGTGCGGGTGTATTCGTGCGCCTTGGCCTGCCATTCGCCGGAGAAGTTCAGGTCAATATCCGGCACCTTGTCGCCCTTGATGCCGAGGAAGGTGGCAAAGGGGATGTCAAAGCCCTCCTTGCTCATCTCGGTACCGCAGTGCGGGCAGAGCTTGTCCGGCATGTCCGCGCCGCAGCCATAGCCCTCCCCGGCCGCAAAGTCCGTGTGGAAGCAGGTTTTGCACCGGTAGTGGGCCGGGAGACTGTTGACCTCCGTAATGCCGGAGAGGAACGCCACCAGACTTGAGCCCACGCTGCCGCGGCTGCCGACGAGGTAACCGGCCTCGTTGGATGCCTGCACCAGCTTTTGGGCGGACATGTAGATAACATCAAAGTGGCGGCCGAGAATGGTGTCCATCTCCATCTCGACGCGGTCGGTGATGATAGGGTCCGGGTTGTCGCCGTAGAGCTCCCGGAGCCGGCCGTAGACCAGATCGCGCAGCTGACCGTCCGAGTTTTCGATGACGGGAGGATACAGACGCAGCTCCGGCAGCAGCTCCACCCGCTGCTCGCAGCGGGACGCCAGTTCCCGCGGAACCGTCAGCACGACCTCACGCGCCTTTTCCTCGCCCAGATAAGCAAACTCCCGCAGCATATCGTCCGTAGTGCGCAGATACAAAGGCAGATCCTTATCCGCGTCGGAAAAGCCCTTCGCGTTGAGAAGAATGTGGCGGTAAATCTCGTCCTCGGGGTCGAGAAAATGGACATCGCCGGTCGCCGCCACGGGGATGGAGAGCTCCTCGCCGAGGGCGATAATCTCGCGGTTCATGCCTCGCAGCTCCTCCTCGGAGGAGGCCATGCCGTTGTCGAGCATGAAGGCGTTGTTCGCGATCGGCATAATCTCCAGATAGTCATAGAAGGAGGCCAGACGCACCTGCTCCACATGGCTGCGGTGGCGCGCCACGGCCTGGAACACCTCGCCCGCCTCGCAGGCGGCGCCGACCAGAAGTCCCTCCCGGTGCTGCATGAGAAGACTTTTTGGAATGATGGGATTCTGACGGAAGTGCTCCAGATGCGCCTTGGAAATCAGCTCATAAAGATTTTTCAGTCCCACGCGGTTTCGCACCAGAAGACTGATGTGGCGCGTACGGGGCGGACGGCCGTGCTTATGCCGGCGCTCCGCGCACCAGGGACCGACCTGTGCCAGGCCCGTCACGCCTTCCTCCCCCAGACGGCGCACAAAATTGTCAAAGATGCGGGCGCAGATTTCCGCATCATCCACGGCGCGGTGATGGTGGAAGGGCGGCAGCCCCAGATAATCCGCCACCATGTCGAGCTTGTATTTTTTCAGATTGGGCAGAAGCACCTGCGCAAGGGCGTAGGTATCGGTATAGGTCGGGCAGAAGGTCCGGCCCATACGGCGGGCCGCCGCGGAGATAAAGCCGATGTCAAAATCCGCGTTGTGCGCGCACAGCGGCCGGTCGCCCGCAAAGTTCAAAAAGGCGGACACGGCCTCCTGTTCATCGGGCGCGTCGCGCACGTCGAGGTCGTTAATGCCGGTCAGCTGCTGGATATTCGGCGGGATGGGGATGCCGGGATTGACCATGGTCTGGAAGCGATCTATCGCCGCCCCCCCGGACCAGAGGACCGCGCCGATTTCCGTGATGCGGTCGCGGGCATCGGACAGGCCGGTGGTCTCGATGTCAAAGACAATAAACTCCCCGTCCAGCGGGCAGTCCAGCTCGCCGCGGACGGCGGCATACTCGTCGACATCGTTGATGTAATAGCCCTCCAGCCCGTAAATCACCTGAATCGGCTGACCTTTGGAGGCAGAGGCGATTTCCGGGAAGGCCTGGGCCACGCCGTGGTCCGTCACGGCGACGGCCGGCATGCCCCACTTGACGCAGCGCTTGATGAGCGCCTTGGGGTCCGTCAGTGCGTCCATGGCGGAATAGCGGGTGTGCAGATGCAGCTCCACGCGCTTTTCGTCCGCGGTGTCCATGCGCACGGACTGCGGCTCGGCCACGGTGATGTGGCGCGGCTCCAGCTCCAGCTCCTTGTCATAGGTATTAAAGCGCAGACTGCCGGAGACCAGCAGATCCATGCCCTCCGCAATCCGGTCCATGAAGGACGAATCCTCGTCCTTGGGATAAAAGCGGCTGACACGAATCGAGCCGGTCCCGTCGGTCATGTCAAACTGGAGCACACGGGCGCCGAGACGCTGAATGTCGCGGTTATTCACGGCGAAGACATGGCCCTCGACCGTGACGCGGGGCGCCTCCGCCGTCAGCTCCTTCATGGCAGTCCGCTTGCCGTCGCGAATCGCCTTGCCCAGAATAACGGAGCCGGGACGGTTTGTTTTGGGCGCGTCCTCCTTTGGCCAGGAGGCCAGGATGCGCACGTCCGCGATGCCAAGCTCCATGCCGATGCGCGTCTCGACCGCCGCCTGCTCGGACATATCCGGGCGTTTGGGAAACAGCGCGGATATGTGCAGAGAAGCCGTATCCTTATGATAGACCGCGTCACCGACCGTGACCCGTTCCAGCCCGCCGCAGGTGTTTTTGTACTCCTCGCAAAACGGGAACATATCCAAAAAAGGGGTGCGTTCCATGGGATTCACTCTTCCTCCGCAATCAGAGCCGTCAAAGCCGAGACAAGCTCGGCCTCCGGAATTTTGGTACGGACGACCTGTCCGCGGCGGAAGAGACTGCCGAAGCCGTTGCCGCCGGCCACGCCGTAATCGGCCTCCCGGGCCTCGCCGGGACCGTTGACCTCACAGCCCATGACCGCCACGGTGATGTCGCGGTCGAGGGCGCCGACAGCCTCCTCCACCTGTTTGGCAAGACCGATCAGATCGATGCGCGTCCGCCCGCAGGTCGGGCAGCTGACAAAGCGCACGCCGCCCCGGCGCAGACCGGCCGCCTTGAGAATCTCAATACCGGCGCGGACTTCCTCCACCGGGTCCGCCGTCAGCGAGACGCGGATGGTGTCGCCAATGCCGTCCAAAAGCAGCGCTCCGATGCCGAGCGCGGAGCGAATTACGCCGTGATAAGCCGTCCCCGCCTCCGTCACGCCCAGATGCAGCGGGCAGTCAAAGCGCTCCGCCGCCAGGCGATAGGCCTGCACCGTGACCACGGGGTCCGACGCCTTGACGGACAGAGCCACGTTCTCAAAGCCGCAGTCATGCAGCGCCGCAAGCTCCCCGGCGGCGCTTTCCGTCAGCGCCTCGGCCGTGGGACCGCCGAAGCGGGCCAGCATGCTCTTTTCCACGGAGCCGGAGTTGACGCCGACACGGATGGGAATGCGCCGTTCGGCGCAGCACTGCGCCACGGCGCGGACGCGTTCCGGCGCGCCGATGTTGCCGGGATTGATGCGGATGGCATCCGCCCCCGCCGCCGCGGCCTCCAGCGCCAGACGATAGTCGAAATGGATATCCGCCACAATGGGCATGACGGCCGCCTCGCGCAGCGTCGCGATGGCGTGGGCCGCCTCCATGTCCGGCACCGCCACGCGGATGATGTCACAGCCCGCCGCGCGCAGCCGGCGCATCTGGTCGAGCGTCGCCGCGATGTCGGTCGTGCGCGTACAGCACATGGACTGAACGCTGACGGGAGCCCCGCCGCCGACCGGCACGGAGCCGACAAATATCCGCTTTGTATTTTCGCGTTGGAACATGTTTATCCCCCCGTAATAATCCGCGCTATATCGTTGACCATGACCAGCGCCATCAGCAGCAGCAACAGCAGCAGCCCGGCCGCGTGGATGATTCCCTCATACTTCGGATTGGGCTGTCTGCCCCGAAGCAGAAAAACCACCCCGTTGATAAGCAAAAAGAAAATTCGTCCGCCGTCCAATGCCGGCAGCGGCAGCAGATTCATCACCGCGAGGTTAATCGCGATGAACGCCGACAGATACGCGATGTTCAGCACGGCATCGTACACCGTGGGCGAGGCTTTGCCCGTCTCGGCGATGACGTCCACAATGCCGACCACGCCGGACATCTGGCGTACGCTGACAGCGCCCGTAATCATATCCTCCAGCCCCAGCCAGACCATGCGCACAAAGTCGCAGGCGCAGTACCAGGAATATTTGAGTTTCGAGAACAAACCGGTTTCCAGCTCGCCAAAATAAAAGCCGTATTTCTGCACGGTCTCGCCGGTGTCCTCGTCCACATAGTCACACAGTGTGATGGGATAATCCGTCAGCGTGACGCGGCGACCGTCGCGCCGGACCGTGATATTGGAGGTGCCGTCCGCGCTGCGCGCCAAATACGTAGAGACATCGGAGGCAAAATATACCCGCCGTCCGTTGATGCGAAGAAACGTATCCCCGGCCTGCAGACCGTCCTCACTCTCGTAGGGGCAGCCGTCCATGAACTCCGTAATCGTCGGCGCGGCAAAGCCCTCCGCCTGGGTAAAGCACAGGATAATCAGCACCAAACCCAGCAAAAAATTCATGGCGGCCCCGCTGGCCAGAATGATGAACCGGCGCCACAGAGCCGCATTGGTAAAGGCGTGGGGATCGTCCGACTGCTCGTCCTCCCCCGCCATGGCGCAAAAGCCGCCGATGGGGAGCGCGCGCCAGCTGACGACCGTGCCGTGACGGTCCACACGGTGGACAATCGTCGGACCCATGCCGATGGAAAATTCGTTCACCGTGACCGAGCAGGCGCGGGCCGCCGCAAAGTGGCCCGCCTCGTGCACGGCAATCAGCACGCCGAAAATCAAAATCGCTGCGAGAATGTAAATAATGGTACTCATGAAAACACAGTCTCACCGACCGGAGACCAGGGTCCGCACCGCCTCACGCGCGGCGGTATCACAGGAAAGGATGTCATCGAGCGAGGGCTCCGCCAGAAACGGTACGCGCTCGAGCGCGCCGGCGACAAGCGCCGCGATGTCGTTATAGCCCACCCGGTGGGCAAGGAACAGCCGCACGGCCTCCTCGTTCGCGGCGCTGAGCACCGCCGGGGCCGTACCGCCGCGCCGCGCGCTCGCCAGCGCCAGCGCCAGACAGGGCGTCTTTTCCGGGTCGGGACGTTCAAAGGTCAGAGAGGACAGCGTGAAGAAATCCAATCTTTCATACATCGACGCCTTGCGCTCGGGCCAGGTCATCGCGTACTGGATGGGCAGCCCCATGTCGGGCACTGCCATCTGGGCCAGCACCGTGCCGTCCGTCAGTTCCACCATGGAATGGATGACGCTTTGCGGATGAACGATGATTTGAATGTCGTCCGGCGTCACCGCGAACAGATGCATCGCCTCGATAAACTCCAGACCCTTGTTCATCATAGTAGCGGAGTCCACGCTGATTTTGGCGCCCATGGACCAGTTGGGATGGCGGACCGCCTGCTCCGGTGTGACGGAGGCCGTTTCGTCCGGGCCGAGACCGCGGAAGGGACCGCCGGAGCCCGTCAGCAAAATGCGTTCGAGTTGGTCCCGCCGCCCCTCCAGACACTGGAAGATGGCCGAGTGCTCCGAGTCCACGGGGACAATCTCCGCCCCGCAGCGGGCCGCTTCCGCCATGACGATGGTACCGGCGCAGACCAGCGTTTCTTTGTTCGCAAGACAGATGCGGCGCCGCAGATGAACGGCGTCGAGCGTGGGCAGCAGTCCCACCGAGCCGCTGACCGCCGTGACGACGCCCTCGCACTCGACACAAGCCGCCTCGCGCAGACTGTCCGCCCCGGAGCCGACACGCACCGGGATGTCCGCCACACGAACGCGCAGCTCCGCGGCCGCCTGCTCGTCCGTGACGGAAACGTATAAAGGACGAAAGCGCCGCACCTGCTCTTCGAGCAGGGCGACGTTTCGATTGGCAGCCAGAGCCGTCACACGGATGCCGAGATGGGCCGCCGCCGCCAGCGACTGGCGCCCGATGGATCCGGTGGAGCCAAGGACCGATATGGATTGAAGCATCAGAACGCTACCGTGATGCTGTAGAGCAGATACAGCAGCGGGGCCGTGAACAGGACGCTGTCAAAGCGGTCGAGAATGCCGCCGTGACCGGGCAGAAAATCGCTGAAGTCCTTGACCCCGACAATACGCTTGATGGCAGAGAAGCACAGGTCGCCGATCTGGGCGCCCAGACTGCCCACAAAGCCGTACAGCACCATCCAGCCAATCTGCGCGTGCACAAAAAGACCGTACACCACGCAGAAAACCATGGCAAGCACCAGCCCGCCGATCGCGCCTTCGATGGTCTTGTTGGGGCTGACCGGCTCAAGAAGCTTGTGCCGGCCAAAGAGCTTGCCGGCCGCCCAGGCGCCGGTATCGGAGCCATAGGCCGCGACGAACACCAGCAGCAGACACCGCCAGCCGCCCTCCAGCCGGTCCATCCCCGGCAGGAAGGAGAAAATCATCGGCAGCATCACGCCCGCAAAGAAAATCACGCACAGCGCGTCGAGCCGCCGGGGCCGGTCCGCCCCAATGGCCAGCACCAGCTCGCAAAGCAGCACCGCCACAGCCAGAAACGCAATCAGCGCGGGCAGCATCCACCCGGCGCCCAATCCCGTGACAAAGGGAATGAGAAACGCCGCCAGCAGCGCCGTTGCAATCTCAACCGGCGTCACCTCGCGAATCGCCACGCAGATAATCTCCCACGCGGCAAGCGCCGCGAGCAGACCCGTCAACACGCCCCACACCGCCATGGGCAGGAAGATGGCGCCCAGCACCAGCAGGGGCAGTCCGACAATCGCCGTTTTCACACGGTCCGTTAAGTTGATGTTCAGCTTCATGATTCAACATCTCCGTATCTTCTGTTTCTCCGGCGGAATTCCTCGATCGCGTCGTCAATGTCGCGCTCGCCGAAATCCGGCCAGAGCTTATCGGTAAAATAAAACTCGGTATACGCCATCTGCCACAGCAGATAGTTGGAAATGCGCAGCTCCCCGCCGGGGCGGATGAGCAGATCCGGGTCCGGCACGCCCGCGCTCCACAGATAGGAGCCGAAGCGTTCCTCCGTCAGCTCCGGGCAGCCGTCCTGCGCCCAGCGCCGGGCCGCGCGCACCAGCTCGTCCCGGCCGCCGTAGTTCAGACAGATGTTCACCTGACCGTCGGGATAGATGCGCGAGCGTTCCTCGCACTCGGCGCAAAGCGCCTGCAGCCGCGGGGACAGTACGCTGATATCGCCGAAAAAGCGAACCCGCATCCGGTCGCGCTCCAGCCGCTCGAGCACCTCGCGCAGATGACGGTCGAGAAGACGCATGATGCCCTCGACCTCGTCCGCGGGGCGCTTCCAGTTCTCAGTGGAAAAGGCGTAGACCGTGAGGTATTCCACGCCGATTTTTTTGCAGTAGAGAGCGACGCGGCGAAAGGCGTTGGCGCCCTCGGCATGGCCCGCCTTGCGCGGCAGACCGCGCCGTTTGGCCCAGCGGCCGTTGCCGTCCATGATGATGGCGATGTGGCGCGGAAGAAGCTCCCCCTCTCGACGCGGCGTGTCGGTTTTGTCCGCCATCAGATTTCGAAAAGTTCCTTTTCCTTGGCGGCGGTGAGATCCTCCACGCGGCGGATGCCCTCATCGGTCAGCTTTTGCAGATCCTTTTCGAGCACCTTCTGGTCGTCCTCGGTAATCTCGCCGTCCTTGAGAAGACGCTTGATATATTCCATGGCGTCGCGTCGAATGTTGCGGACGGCCACCTTGGCGTCCTCGCCGTACTTACGGACGGTCTTGGCAAGCTCCTTGCGGCGTTCCTCCGTCAGCTGGGGGAAGACGAGACGGATGACCTTGCCGTCGTTCTGGGGGTTGATGCCGATGTCGGAGGCCTGGATGGCCTTTTCCAGCGGCTTGAGAACGGAGCCGTCCCAGGGGCTGATCATCAGCGTGCGGGGATCGGGCGCGGAAATGGACGCCACCTGGTTGATAGGGGTGGGCGTGCCGTAATATTCGACCGTCAAACCGTTGAGCACGGCGGGGTTGGCCTTGCCGGCGCGAACGGAGTCGAACTGGGTGCTGAGGTACTGGGCCGCCTTTTGCATGCGGTCTTCAAACTCGAGCAGTTCTTCGCGAAGATTCATGGTTGGACCTCCTTCGGATTGTGTATCGATAAAGTATAATCAGCGGATTATGGTGCCGATGGGCTCGCCGCAGGCGACGCGGAGAATGTTCGTCGGCGGGTCGAGAGCAAAAATCATGGTGGGCAGACCGCTGCCCTGCAGCAGGGCGGCCGCCGAGGCGTCGATGACCATCAGATGCTCCTCGAGCAGACGGTCATAGCTCATCGAATCGATGCGGACGGCCGTGGGGTCGGTCTTGGGGTCGCCGGTGTAGACCCCGTCGATATTCTTGGCCATCAAAAGCGCGTCGGCGCCGATCTCCAGCGCCTTGAGCGCGGCGGCGGTGTCCGTGGAAAAATAGGGACTGCCGGTGCCGCAGCCGAAGATGACGGCGCGTCCCTTCTCGAGGTGGTGCACGGCGCGGCCGCGGGAATACGGTTCCGCCACGGGGAGCATGGGAATCATCGTCTGGACCCGGGCGGGAACGCCCATCTGTTCCAGCGTGTCGCACACGGCCAGGGAGTTCATCACCGTGGCCATCATGCCGACCTGGTCCGCGCGGGTGCGCTCCATCTTGCCGCCGCCGTCCTTGACGCCGCGCCAGAAGTTGCCGCCGCCGACCACAACACCCACCTGGACCCCGGCCGACAGGCAATCGCCCACAGCGGCGCCCAGAGAGCGGATTACGTCAAAATCGAGCCCACGGCCGGCCGCGCCGCCCAGCGCCTCGCCGCTGACCTTGAGCAGGATGCGTTTGTATACGGGTTTGTCAAAAGCCATATCAGCCATCTCCATACTACACTACAGTATTCCATTATCCAATTTGCTATTTTACTCGATAACCCGTCGGATTGCAAGAGCAACCATCCGGACGGGGGCATTTTTCTGCCGCCGGGAGGAAAGTGACCGACTCAGCGCTCCCCCGCCGTCTCTTCCGCGTCGGGCAGCTGTACGGCAGCGGAGCGGGCTTTTCCCCCCGGCAGGGGCAGCTCCATCAGCACAAGGCCCGCCAGAATCAGCGCCATGCCCACATAGCTCCGCGCCGCCAGACGCTCTTTCGTGATGAAAAAGGCCAGAATGGAGGCAAAAAGCGGCTCAATGGTGAAAATCACGCCCACATGGCTCGCGGTCGTGCGGCGCTGGGCCAGCGTCTGGACCGCAAAGGCGGCCCCGGTGCACACGACGCCCAGAAACAGCACGCACACCCAACCCTCGCCGCTCGTGGGCAGACGGCGTCGACCGCCCTCCAGCAGCAGCGACAAAACCGTGGTCACCACCCCGACAAAGCCCATCACCAGCGTGCTGAGCGTGACGGGATTGACCCGCTCGTCCGCCACCGCGCGTCCGGTAAAAATCAAATCGAGCGAATAAAACACCGCCAGCACGATGCACAGCGCGTCGCCAACGCTCACCGTCAGATTATCCCGCAGAATCATCAGTCCCAGCCCAACCACGCACAAAACCATGACCGGCCAGAAGCGCCGTTCCGGCAGACGGCGAAACAGCAGCAGCTCCAAAATCGGCGTGAACAGCACCGGCATCGCGCACAGAAAGCTGGCGTTCGATTCCGTCGTGCGCATCAGACCGTAGTTATAGCACACATAGGTCGCGCACAGCGCCGAGCCGATGATCGCCACATACCGCAGCGTCACACGATTGATCTGCCGCAGCTGGCGCCGAAACAGGACCGCCAGCACCGCGAAGGCCGCGAGAAACCGCACGGCATTGACCGCCATCGGCGCCATCTCCAGCAGCACCCGGTCCGTGAGAATATAGGTTGTGCCCCAACAGGCCGCCACCAGCGCCAGCCACAGGTCGGCGGTTTTCTGTCCCTTGATCACGCCACTCCTCCTAACACAAAAAAATACAAAGCCATGGGATTATACCATCTCCCGCGCGAAAAGAGAACCCCAAAGACCGAAAATCCAACGATTGACCGATAGGCTGAAAATATGTATAATGATGATGTATAAGCAAAAACAGAGAAAATTTTATTCTTGAAAGGAGCCCATCATGAAAGCAAGCAATCGCATTCTGTCCCTGGTGCTGACGCTGGCGCTGCTGCTGGCCCTGTCGACGGCGGCCTTCGCCTCGGGAGAGCCCTCCGGTGATTCCGGCGTCGTCATCACCTCCGTCACGCTGCGCGAGGCGGACGCGAACTATGTCGACTCCGCCCTCTACAGCCAGTACGAGACCGTCACCTTCTCCGACGGCACCAGCCGCTCCATCGACGCCGGCACGCAGACCTTTGTTCTGGTGCGCGGCGGCTGCATTGTGGATCTGGCGGACGAGGAAAACTGGACCGCGGACGCCGAGCTTTATGTCATCGACAAGAGCATGTATGACACCGTTGCCATGAGCATGAACACCGCGAACTTCAGCGACTTCTGGTTCACCGCCGCGGTCGATCTGGAGGACGGCGTGTACAAGGTCGGTTCCTCCGTGCCCGCGGCCGTCACCGGCGGCACCGTGTCCGACACGGGCGTCAGCGGCGCGGAAATCAACGTGGACGCGGACTATGTCTCCGCCATCTTCATCAACGACACCAACGCCTCCCACTATGACATCACGGATGTCACCATCAACTCCTCCGGTCTCGGCGGCAACGACTTCGGCACCAACGGCGCCTGGGGCGCGGTGGTGAGCGTGGGCGGCAACGCCGACGTGGACATCACCAATGCCCGCATCCACACCAGCGGCCCGCTCAACGACGGCATCTGGGCCGGCGGCAGCTCCGTGGTGGACGTCTATTCCTCCGTCGTCATCGCGACCGAGGACGCCGCGGATTACGACTTTGAGGCCTACAGCTATGACCGCTTTATCATCACGGACGAGCCTCTGGCCTCCGGCGAGATTGAGGCCGCCGGCATCTCCGGCGACTACTATGCCGAGGATTACTCCGGCATGTTCGGCTCCGGCACACATTACTATTACTTCAACGACAACTACACCTCCAACTACAGCGCCCCGATGCTGCAGTGCGTGCCGCTGGCTCTGGGTCTGTACGGCAGCATGCGCGCCACCTGCTGCTACGGAAACGGCACGCTGAGCTTCTATGACAGTCTGGTGCTCAGCGACGTATGGGCGGTGCTGTCCACCGACTCCGGCAAGGGCACGCTCAACGCCACCGACACCATTGCCGCTATCGGCGTCGTGGACGAAGACAACGCCGACGTGTACATCCAGCTTGGCGGCGAGGAATACGCCGTGGATCTGTATGACACCACCGAGGGCTGCGGCTACGTCACCTATTGCGACGGCTTTGACGACAACTTCTACGGCTGCCACTTCTATGCGCCGGACTATCTGGCCATCATCACGGGCGGCACCTTCGACTTCACCAGCAGCGATGTGCAGCGCGGCTACGGCCGGTCCGCCCGCATCGGCTTCATGAGCCACGGCAGCGGCTACACCGCCGTGCTGAGCCATTCCGATTTTGAAATCGCGGACACGCTCTATTCCGTCATGAGCACCGGCGCCGTCAACATCACGCTCGACGACGTCACGGTCGACTTCACCGGCACCAATCCCTGGAGCGGCGTTCTGTTCCAGTTCATGGACACCGACGACACCGGCACCGACGCCAACGACATGGAGATGGACATCGTCGATCTGACGTACGAGGAATACCTCGCGAACAAGCCGGCGTCCTCCTCTTCCTCCGCCAGCGGCGAGGCCTCCGGCTCGAGCAGCAGCGGCACCACCAAGACGCTGGTCATCTCCAACTCCCGTCTCGCGGGCGACATCTGGAACACCATCGGCTCGAGCAACAACGCCTCCACGCTGTCGACCTATGACGGCAGCACGAACGTTCTGTCCACCTGGAGCGTCTCCACCGTGGACATCACGCTGGACAACAGCTCGCTGACCGGCATCATCTCCTCCGGCTACGCGCAGCACTGCGACGAAAACGGCGACCCCATCGTCGGCCAGTTCTTCTTCAACAAGACCGGCGAGCCCATGGACGGCACGGCCGCGAACACCTATAACTACCTGGCTGCCCGCCGCGTCATCAACACCACCGCGTATAACGGTCTGGGCCGCGTGGATGTCACGCTGACCAACGGCGCCGTCTGGACCGTCACCGGCGAGTGCATCATCAACAGTCTGACCATCGGCGAGGGCTGCGTCGTCAACGGCATCGTCACCGAGAACGCCGACGGCACGCTGACCGTCAGCCCCAGCTACGCCGCGCTGAGCGTGGACATGGTCGAGCAGGACGGCGAGTTCTTCGTCGCCGTGGACAACCTTGAGGACCTGATCAACATGTAAGTCCCATTCCCCCCTCTCACAAGGGGACGCATACAATTAACAATCCGGCCATCCAATCGGATGGCCGGATTGTTGCTTTATTTGATTATAGAGAAGATACGCAAAGGGCAGCAGCACATAATTCCGGTGCGTAACTTCCCTTCCCCACTTGAGAGGGGAGACATCCAACAGCAAAGACCGGGCATCCAATCGATGTCCGGTCTTTGCTATTGAAAACCGCCGCCCCCCGCGACGCATGGACGGAGAAAGGTATAGTCCAATGGAGAAAACATCAAAAGGAGAAGCGTACACAGGCCTGTAGCGGGAGGCGGCGGCCCGGCGACGGTTTGAATCGAGGTTTCCCTCACCGTCAGTATACAATCATTTTTATGAAATGCAAGGGGTTTGACGAAAATATTTTTAGTTTCTTTTTAGGTTGTTTCATCCGGTGACGATTTTTCCTCTGCCTCGGGCGCGGACGGTGCGGCGACAGACGCGGGGCGATAGACCCCGGCAGCGGCCTTCGCTGCGCGGCGGGCGGCGCGGCGGGCCTTTCGCGCTTCACGGCCGACGGGCTTTCCCTTGCGCACCGCGCGGGCACGAACCAGGCGGACCACAATCCACGCGATGCCGCCGAACACGACCGCGAACGGGATGATGACCAAAATCGCCTTCACCAGCCAGCACAGGAAACTGACCAGCGCCTTCAGCGAACTGACAAACGAGCGGCCCAGCGTCTGCCAATAGGTCGGCTCCGGCTCGGGCGTATACTCCGTGACCTCCGTAATCTCCAGATTCAGCGTGCTGTAGGAAATGCGGCTGTCCCAGTTTTGCAGCGAGGAGGTCAGCGACTCGATATAATACCGCACGTCCGCCAGACGGGACTCAATCTCCAGCATGTCCGACACGGTCTCGCACTCCGCCAGCATGGCCAGCAGACGCTCCTCCTGCGTGCGATAGCTCGCCAGACGCGATTCGGTGTCCGTATAGGCAGAGGTAACGTTCTCGGCGCTGGTGGAGCAATAGGGCACAGTGCCAAGCTCCGTCAGCGAGTCCGTCACAGACAAAAAGCTCTCGCGCGGGATGCGGATGGTATAGCTGGCGCTGCGGGTGCCGCGGCCGTAGTAATTGGAGCCGTTGACCGTGGAGTTCTCAATAAAGCCGCCGCAGGCCGCAATGCGGCTCTCAAGCTCCGCGACCGCCGCGTCCAGATCGAGCACCTCCAGCTCGGCATAGGTGGTGTAGATAATCTTCTCCGCCGCAAGATTGGCGCTGTCGGTCCCGGAGGACAGCTGCTCCGTTCCGGTGGAATCGGCCGCCGTCGCGCTATAGGAGCCGTCATCGAGATCCTCGTTGTAATCGTCGTAATAATAGTCCCACTCCGCCTCCGCGGGCTCGACCCATTCGACATAGGACTCCTCCATCGCAGCGTAGTCCCCGGAGCCCGAGCCGCAGCCGCACAGCGCCAGGAGCATTCCCAGCGCCAGCAGCAGCGCCAAAGCGTTTCTTTTTTTCATAGCAAGTATCCTCCCCTGTTATAATTTTAAAAGAAGCCCCAATCCCGTGATAACCATAGGACGAGGGCTTTTATCGTTTTGTTCCCGGAGGGAATCGTGCGGCGCAGCCTTTAGTAAGCGACGCCCCAGACAATCATGGTCTGAGCCGGGCGGCCGCAGACGGGGCAGGTCTCGCCGAGCTTCTGCTGGTCAAAGGGGATGCAGCGGCTGGACACGCCGGCCAGCTCCTTCATCTTTTCCTCGCAGGCGCGGTCGCCGCACCACATGGTACGGACAAAACCGTTCTGGCCGAGCTCGCGCACCTCGTCCACCGTCTGGGCGTCGCAGGTGTGCTCGTCAAGATTGGCCTTTGCGCGGTCAAAGAGCGCCTGCTGCACGGTGTCGAGCAGGGCGGGAATAACGGTCTCGAGCTCATCGAGGGAATAGAACTGCTTTTCGCCGTTGTCGCGGCGGACCGCCACAAAATGACCCTCCTCCAGATCGCGGGGACCGATCTCCACGCGCAGGGGCACGCCCTTCATCTCGTACTGAGCGAACTTCCAGCCGGGGCTGTTGTCGGAGAAATCACCGCTTGCGCGCACGCCGATGGCCTTGAGCCGGGCAACCAGCTGCTCCGCCGCCTCGGTGACGCCGGGCTTGTGCGCGGCCACGGGCAGCACCACCACCTGCATCGGCGCGATGCGCGGCGGCAGAATCAGACCGGAGTTGTCGCCGTGGGTCATAATCAGTCCCCCGATAATCCGGGTGGACATGCCCCAGCTGGTCTGGTGCGGGTAGCACAGATGGTTTTCCTTATCCGCAAAGGAGATATCGAACGCGCGGGCAAAGCCGTCGCCGAAATAGTGGCTGGTACCGGACTGCAGCGCCTTGTGGTCGTGCATCATGCACTCGATGGTGTAGGTGTTGACGGCGCCGGCGAATTTTTCCTTCTCGGTCTTGTTGCCGCGCAGAACCGGCATGGCAAGCCAGTTCTCGCACACGTCGGCGTAAATTTCGAGCATGCGCAGCGTTTCCTCGCGCGCCTCGGCCTCGGTGGCGTGGAGCGTATGCCCCTCCTGCCACAGAAATTCGCGGCCGCGCAGGAAGGGACGGGTGGTCTTTTCCCACCGCAGCACGGAGCACCACTGGTTATACTTAAACGGCAGATCGCGCCAGGACTGCAGCACGTGGCTCCAGTGGTCGCAGAAGAGCGTCTCGCTGGTCGGACGCACGCACAGGCGCTCCGGCAGCTCCTCCGCCCCGCCCATCGTGACCCAGGCGCACTCGGGCGCGAAGCCCTCGACATGGTCCTTTTCCTTCTGCAGCAGGCTTTCGGGAATCAGAAGCGGCATGGACACGTTGCTGTGGCCGGATTCCTTGAACATGCGGTCAAGCACGGACTGGATGTTCTCCCAAATGGCGTAGCCGTAGGGGCGCAGAATGAAAAGCCCCTTCACGCCGGAATAATCCACCAGCTCCGCCTTGGTGCACACGTCGGTGTACCACTGGGCAAAGTCGGTTTCCATATCGGTGATCTGCATCACCTGTTTATCCTTGGCCATAATCAAACACACTCCATATACCAAGATTATCATTTTAACCAACATATTTTACCCACCCTGCTGCAGAATGTCAAGGGTAACACCCCACAATTCCCGGCGCGCAATCTGCTTGTAAATTTTCCATCAAATGGCACAAGAATGCTCGGCAATACACAAAGTATTCCCTGTGCTTTTTGTGCCATCTGCTGAAAAATTTTCTGACGCATCTTACGCACCAGAATTATGCGGTGTTACCCGGCAATCCGAGCTCACAGGCAGCCACCTCTTGACCTTTGTCATCATGTGTACTATAATGTGTAACTAATGTAACCGAATTTTAAGAGTATTCGGAGGTATCCCTTGAATAAGCAGCAATTTCTGGCGGAGCTGCGGCCGCTTCTCACGTACATGACGGACGAGGACCGGGACCGCGCTATCAGCCAAATTTCCGCGGAGCTGGACGCCGCGGGCGAGGAGGGCGAGGCCGCGCTTCTGGCGCGCTACGGCTCCCCGACCCGACTGGCCGTCGCGCTCTCGCGCGGGTACGAGCCCGGCTCCGTGCCGAGCGTCGAGCCCGATGCCGAACCAAAAACCGAGGACTCCGCCCCCACTCCCGCGCCCGTCTTTGTGGCGCAGGATATGGCAGCCCCCATCACGAATGACGCCCCCGACGAATCGGTCGCACCCGCGCCCGTGACGGAGCCCGAAGCCGCCGGGACAGACGTCCCCTCGGAACCGGCCCCCACGGCCGAGACGTCCGAGCCGGAGGCACCCTCTATCCTCGAGACGCCTGTTGTGGTTTCTCCGCTCGACGAGAGCGCGGCAGCCGAAGCAGAGCCCTCCTCCGCCCCCGAGGCCGAAACGGAATCCACAGACGAAAAGCCGACTCCCGAGCCGGCGCCGACTCCCGAGCCGGACCCGCCTCCCGAGCCGGAACCGCTTGCGGATGCCGAGCCCATACCGGAGCCGCCCTCCACGCCGCCGGCACCGGAG
>R18__coassemble_1806_pt1 | contig 18765 bp, 15 predicted proteins | sample R18__metabat2_low_PE_004 | metagenome-assembled genome bin R18
CCCGCTCTATGCGCGTCATGTCGAGAACATCGTTGATAAGCGAGAGCAGATGGGCTGAGGCGCCCTCGATTTTGCCGAGACATTCCCTCGTTTTTTCCGGATTTCCGGGAACGTTTTTGGCAATGGTTGTCATGCCTATGATGCCGTTGATGGGGGTTCTGATGTCATGGGACATATTTGACAGGAAATCGCTTTTCGCCCTGGTGGCGCTTTCAAGGTCGCTGTTAAGCTTTGTGATTTCCTCGTTGGATTTTCTGATTGTCCTGTTCTTATAGGTGGCGACAACCAGGTAGATGACCGACGCGCCGAGAAGGACAAAGATAAGCGCGATATAAAGAACGATTCTTCCAAAGGCGTTTCCGGAGAAATCGTTCAGATATTTTGACTGGATGATAAACGAAACCGACCAGTCCTTCGGCGCGATGGGAGCCGAGCAGAAATAAAACTCCTCCCCGTCGATATTCAGCGCGGCTACCACGGTCTCATGATTACGGCAGGCCGCTTCAAGGGCCTCGGGAGCCTCGCCGTAAATAATTTTACTCTGGGAAAATTTCGGATAAATATTATAACCGTCGATCAACAGCTTGATTCCGAAGCTCTTATACATCATCACGCCGGTGGTATCATTATAGATGAAAGTGTTGTTCTCTCCGGCAAATTCCTGGGATACGGTTTCGTTCAGATTGTCAATATCGTACAAAATTCCGCTGTAAACAAGCTCCGTCTCGCCGTGTCCCGTAGTGATATATATAGGCTCGGCAAGCCGGTTCCGGTAAATCAGATAGACATCCTCCGGGTCCATATGAGGCAGTGTGGATATGTAGGACAGCTTTTCCTCCGAGCCGTTTGAATAGTAGGTGGTATCCGTAATCTTACCGTAGGTACCGTCGGAGGAATAATATTTGCCGTCCGCGTCTACAAAGAAAAACACATAGCTGTTGTATACGGACAGCCGGACGGTAGCGTCTATATAAGATTTCAAGTCCGGATATTCGCTCATGTATAGCTGCGCGTTATCGGAAATGGTATCCGCGATGGTCTGCCCGTAGGCGATGTTGTCATTAATCACAAGGGCGCTGCTCTCCACAAGGCGCCCCAGGAGCTCTTTCCGTTCGGAATATATTGAGGTATTCACCGACTTTCGCATGCCGAATATCAGCAGGATAACAATACCCACCACCGCTGCGGTCAATATTGTGATAAGCTTTTTATTCAATGCTTTCGGATTGCTGTCTTTCATTGTGCTTACCCGTCCTTTGACAGATATTCGAATTTATTTTTATGGTACCAAAGATGTCTCCCGCTTGTCAATCGCAGTTTGCGGCTTTTCCCTGATGGGGCTGCTTTTTTACAGCCCCCATCCCCGCGTCTCCAACTGTTGATTATAAGCGTTTCTCAATATTCCTCCAGCTATGCGTTGTCAAACAGCTCTTATCCAGTCCGTCCAGCATATTTTCCCAGAGAGTGTAAGGCATCGTGATGGAAAGATAATCCTTGATCGCTGCGCTCCTTTGTGAGATGTCGAAAAGCCCCAGTATTGCACACGCTTCTTCTTTATCCATCTGCTCAGCAGCATAGACAATAGACTGACAGGCTGCGCCAAAGGGTGCAAGTGTGTTTATTATCTTTCCATTGTGAAAGCCCAGCATTGTTACGAGCGCCGAGATCTGATCGGCATTTGCGAAAATATAAACCAGATTCGGTATACCAACTTCTTCCCATCTGCTAAGCGGCGCAAATACAATTCTCGGATAAGCCTTCTCGGAAAAAGGTATGCTCATTCTCCATTTCATTCCGGTTTCGGCATCACAGAAAAAGCGTTCCCCTTCTTTTACCATCGGTGGAGTTCCTTCGGGTGCTTTAGCTCCGAGTCCTTGTGAAAGCATTATATGAATATTTGGATTTAATCTGGTAAAACCGTCTCCGAAGCACGCACCAACCGCCCCGCCCGGGCAAGTGCATCCGGCTTCGGTCATGGAAGTAATCTTACCTTTTGCGGCAGACAGGATAAAAGGAATAACACAATTTCTTTTATCAGGCGAGGCGTCAAGGTCACTCGTTGCGTTTGTATTACCGAAGAATATTCCTATCGGCTCTAATTTCAAGTGCAGCATTTCAACAATCTTCGAATCCATAGTAACCACCACAACAAATTATGATTTGTTCTTCCAAATTTTAAAGACTTTCCCTTTGACATCCAATCCGCCCGCCGGCACGCCCTTTGGGGTTGGGCGTATGAAACCGCTGTCAGAAAAAACATCGAATCCACTAACTCAATATAATTGCGAAACGGAAATCGCAGTTTACTCGTCATTCAGCAGCCAATCCGCTATGTTGATGATTCGAATACCCTCATACTGGTATTCCGAATGTCTCGTATTGGCAAGTAAAAGCTTCGGATAGGCATCTCTGATTTGCAGAAGAGGCGTCACTTCTCTTGTAAACGTGGATTCCTCCGAAATAATATCCGAAACCTGGATGTACAGTTTTTTGCTTTGTTTTACTGCGACAAAATCGATTTCTTTCTGATACAGCTTACCGACATATACCTCGTAACCGCGCCGAATCAGTTCCATGGCGACAACATTTTCGCATACGCGCCCCATGTCCATATTGCGCGTGCCGAGGATTGCGTTTCTCATGCCAAGATCATTCAAATAATATTTGTCAGCCGTCTCCAGATAACGTTTCCCCTTGATGTCATACCGTTTCACATCATAAAACATGAACGCCCTGCATAGGTATTTGATATATTTCCCAATAGTTACATGATTTGTTGTGAATGTATTGGCGGTAAGCGTGTCACTGACCTTGTTTGGCGATGTCAGACTTGAAACATTATCCATCAAAAATTCCGTAAGGTGCTCCAATACAGCGCTATCCGGGAGATTATATTTTTCAGTCAGATCCCGGTTCAGAATGGTCGTATACACATCGCGAATATAGGCGACCCGGTCGGTCTCATTTTGATATTCGTATGAGCCGGCAAGACCGCCTTTGCGAAGATACTCCCCGAACAGATCCTGCTTATCCTGATTCTTTTCAAAATACAGGCAGAACTCCCGGAAACTGAAGGGGAATACCGGTATCTCAATAAATCTACCGGTAAACAGTGTGGTTAAATCCGAACTTAGCAAAAAAGCATTTGATCCGGTGAGATAAATATCGTAGTTCTTCGTGTTGTGCAGACTGTTGACTGCCAGTTCAAACTGAGGGCAAAGCTGGACCTCATCAATGAACAGGTAATTCGCCATACCGGCGACATATTTCTCTTTCACATATTTGTGAAGGGCTTTATAATCCTTCAGTTCATCAAACCCCAGGTCATAGTAATCAACCAAAATAATATTGGCATTTTTGTCCGTCTCACAAAGATAACGGATAAAAGCCTGCATCAGCTCAGATTTACCGCATCTGCGGATACCCGTGATGATTTTGATATCCGGGGTCCCCTTTAGGCCCTTTAATCGATTTAGATATTGTGTGCGCTCTATATACTTCATCGCTTGCTCTCGCTTTCGAAACTGAAAAACAATAAAACTTTCGAAACACATTATAGCATATTATTTCGAAAGTTCAAGGCGGGTGTCGGTGGGGTGTCGGTGTCGGTGTCGGTGGGGACGGTTCTGATTGACATTTTTCCGTTTGCTTTCTGAATTACGCCGCGGTTGATTCCTGTTAAGCGCTCTATTTCCGAAGGAAGTCCAAATATCTCGTTCTGTCTGCATCGTTTTCAAAAAAATTTGTTTCCCGATACCGCGGACGATAATATGCATATATTCGCTGTGCTGTCGAGCCTGTCCGGGCATAAAAATCACCTGCCATACTCTTTTTTTCAAGTACAGCAGGTAAATGTGCTGTTGTCAAACGGAACCGTCCCCTGTGACACCCCCCTGTGACACTATTCCTCTGTTTCGTAATAATAGGAGTAGTCGATGCCCTTCATAATAATCTCGCGGTTATTGACATCATCCGTCAGAGCGGATTTCAACAGTGCCGTTATACCGTCAGCATTCACAACGCTTTGCTGCATGGTGGAGAGATATTCCTTTTTGTCAATTTGGCTCCAGTCTATGCAGAGCTTCAGATTCTTTTTCAAAATCAGGTCAAGCCAGATTCTGGTGCTTCTGCCATTGCCTTCCATAAACGGATGGGCTACATTCATTTCCACATATTTTTTGACGATGTTTTCAAGGCTATCCTCCGGCATAGCCTCAATATGCTTTAGAGCCCCATCGAGATAGAGTGCAGGCGCAAAAGCAAAGCCGCCTTTTGCGATATTTAGAGTCCGTATCTGCCCGGCAAAATCATATAGACCACCGAAAATGTAGCCGTGAATCTGCTGCAAACCCTTTACAGTCCCGACCTCGATATTATCGATAAAGCCGCTGTCAAAAAGCTCGTAAGCCTTCTGCTTGCTCTTTTCATCAAGGGATGTTTCCAGATTTTTCATCCACCTTGCGAACACATCACTTTTCTTACTGGGAATGAGGGCGATGACTGTATTCAGACCGCTTTCATCCACTACATCGGTATTGTAAAACTTGCCGTCACGAGCCTTTAATTTCAGTTGGTGACAAATTGTCATCAACTCACTATGACGGATTTTAAATTTTGCCCAATAGTTTCTCGGATTTTTCGATTTTGTCAGTGCTTCTGCGATGTCCATTGCACAAAACCACCATTTGGCGCTTTCTTCATCCCAGACGGCTCTGACCGGTATATCTTCAAAAAATCGTATGGATGTTTTTTGCATAACCAAATCCTCTCAAATAACGAAGCTAACCATGAGCCTGCCGATACAGAAGCCGTTGTGATTCATATCAGTCTCCTATATATTCAAACCGTTTGAATGTTTTTCCATCCCGCTCCACGATTTCATTCCACATAGAGGCAGGTCGCACCCATATACCGCATTCGCCGTAAAGTGCCTTATAAACTACCATCGGTTCTAAGGTTTCACTATGCTTGGCGACGTATAAGACTTCATACTCGTTGCTCTTAAAGTGACGGTATTTGCCGATTTTTATTTCATCCAAGGTCTGCCACCGCCTTCAAGGATTCTTCCGTCTCTTTGCCGTTTAACAGCTTGCCTTCCGCGAATTTTGCTCCCGGTACGGAGGGCTTCAGATCCTCCATGGTCTTGCCGAATCCGCTACCGCCGGAGGTGGCGAATAGGACGATTTTCTTGCCTGTAAAATCGTAGGCTTCAAGGAAGGTATTGATGTATGGTCAGTTCGTCCGGTTTTATTTCACATGGCAGATACAATATTTTCACACCGGCTTTTTCTGCTTCATCCAAAGCAACACCAAATTCAGGATGAGTTTCAACATTTGGCAAAACCTTTGTAACGCCGTTCATGGCGATAACGAAAGCAATATAACATTCATAACCATCATTTACCGCACCGGCAAGCTCATGCAGATGCTTTACACCACGCTCTGTGGGCGCATCGGGAAAATAACCGACTTTATCAATTTCAAGCGTACAGCCCTTGACCTCGATAAATATTTTCCGTTCTCCGCATTCCAGATAAAAATCCATACGGGAATTGCCGTAGGTATATTCGGGGCGTAGCAGCGTAATGTCCTTAAAAAATGACCGCTTGCTTTCCAGCCATTCCTTCACCACCACATTCGGCGCCTGACTGTCGATGTTAATCCAGCCGGTGCCGTTCTTGTAAACCGAAATCAAATCGTATCTTGTCTTTCGTGACGGATTACCCGATAAGGCAAGAGTGACATCCACACCGGGCAGCAGCAGTTCCTTGCATCTGCCTGTATTTTTCACATGAACGGTTTCGTTTTTACCGTCAATATTTACATGTGCAATAAAGCGGTTTGGTCTGTCGATAAATTTTGCAGAGATTGTGTTTTGGTATTCCATATCAATCTTTCTTGGGTGTCAGTAGGGGGTGTCAGTGGGGACGGTTCTGATTGACATTTTTTCAGTTTGCTTTCTGAATTACGCCGCGGTTGATTCCTGTTAAGCGCTCTATCTGCCGGATACTTAACCCTTTCTTTTTTAACAGTGCCAGCGCATTGTCGCGTTCTTTCCTGTCATATTGCTGCAGTATAGTTCCGCTGGATACCGATAATGTTTTTTGCAGCACTGTAAGGGCCCACGTGTCGTCTTTTTTGCGGCTGTCCACGTCCATACATTCAACATCACCCGGTTGTGACAGAAAATGAAGGAAAAGATCCACGCTACCAATCATTTCGCAAAGCATGGTTGTGTCCGTAATGCCATCCGGCCGACCATATTCTTTTACACTGCTCCATGGATACTCTTCCGCCGCGCAGATTCCCGCCTTCTGTGGATTGTTTAGAATGTACCGAAATGCGCTGAGCAGATAAGCCTCATCTCTGATGGGTTCACTTTTATATCTATCCTGGAACAGATGTCCTGCCCGGTCGTATTTCCGGTTATAATACTGTGCATAGCTGCCCCCTGTCTTTTTCATGAATGCGGAAAGGTTATCATTTTCGTCATGCACCAGAAGATGCACATGATTTTCCATCAGGCAATAAGCCAAGATGGAAATCCCGGTATCTTTTTGATATTTCCGAAGGAAGTCCAAATATCTCGTTCTGTCTGCATCGTTTTCAAAAAGAATTTGTTTCCCGATACCGCGAACGATAATATGCATATATTCGCTGTGCTGTCGAGCCTGTCTGGGCATAAAAATCACCTTCCATACTCTTTTTTTTCAAGTGTAGCAGGTAAATGTGCTGTTGTCAAAGGGAACCGTCCCTAGTGACACACTAGTGACACAAAATCCATCAGCCGTTTTGCCAGAAACACGCTGGATTGTCTGAAATACATACGCGAGCTGAAGGACCTGAATATTCCTGTTTTCTTTGAAAAAGAGTCCATAAACACAATGGACTCCAAGGGCGAGGTGCTGTTAACCATTATGGCCTCTCTGGCCCAGCAGGAAAGCCAGAGCCTTTCCCAGAATGTGAAGCTGGGCATCCAGTACCGCTATCAGCAAGGGAAAGTACAGGTCAACCACAATCGTTTCCTCGGCTACACCAAGGATGCAAACGGTAATCTGGTCATCGATCCGGAGCAGGCCGAGATTGTAAAGCGCATTTACCGGGAATACCTTGAGGGCCAGAGCATGGATAAAATTGCCGCAGGGCTTGAGGCTGATGGAATTCTTACAGGCGCCGGGAAAGCAAAATGGCACACCAGCACCATCAACAAAATCCTAAGAAACGAGAAATACATCGGAGACGCTCTTCTGCAAAAGACCTACACCACGGACTTTTTAACGAAAAAACGCATCAAGAACACCGGAACAGTCCCGCAATACTATGTAGAGGACGACCACGAGGCTATTATTCCAAAGGACATCTTCCTGCTGGTCCAGGAGGAGCTGGTGCGTCGTCGTGTGGTCCATACCTCGGAAAACGGCAAAAAACGCTGCTACTCCTGCAAGCATTGCTTTGCGCAGATTGTTTTCTGCGGCGAGTGCGGCGAGTTTTACCGGCGGGTGCATTGGAACAACAGAGGCGTGAAATCCATCGTCTGGCGCTGCTGCAGCCGGCTTGAAAACACCGGCCATGCCTGCCGTAGCCGGACGGTAAATGAAATACTTCTGGAAAACATAGCCCTTGAGGCCATCAACCGAGTGCTCTGCCGGAAAACTGACTTTCTGGAAACTCTGCAAGCCAACATTGCTCAGGTGGTTCGTCAGGGAGATACCCTTTCTCCGGAAGCTATTGATGAACGGCTGCAGGAGCTGCAAAAGGAGCTTCTTAAGAAAGCCAATCAAAAGGACGATTACGATGCCATCGCGGACGAGATTCTCCGTCTCCGGGATATGCGAAAGCAGTCCGAGGTTGACAGCGTCGTCAGGGATGAGCGAATGAAGCAGATTGCTGACCTGCAGGATTTCATTCGCACCCAGCCCACCGAGATCACCGCATTTGACGAGACACTGGTAAAACGGCTCATCGCCAAGATAACAGTCTTCGAGGATAAATTCACCGTGGAATTTAAGTCCGGGATTACAATTGACATAGAGGGATAATAAGGATAAGGAAAGGCTCCCATGCTGCCGATGATGGTAGTTTGGGAGCCTGTTTTTGTGCATTAGGATAGACAAGCGAATCTTTTAAACTGACATATGAATGGCGCAACGCTCGCGCAGACACCTACTACAACGATAGAGTTGCCCGACATAAACATTCTAATTGTGGCCAGTATAAGCAAAACAACAGATACTACTGTTGGCCTGAATTTTTTATACTCAAAAATAGTAATTTCATATTTGTCATCATTAAACCCTCATTTTAATCACGCAATCCCTGCCGCCACGCAGAAAGCTCTCCACAATTTCCACCTGCACGGGTTTTCCGAAAAATACGCTCCAGGTATATTCCTCATGAGCTTTTGTACATTCACAGAGCCTTTCACCATGTTCTGCGATATATTCCGGATGGCAACAGCTGCATTTTTCTTTGTGCAGATGCAAGATAATGCCGTCAGTTGCTTCTTCCGCATCAAGCTTCAGTGTATCTCGCATAAAAACGGCAAAGTCTGAAATCGTTTTGCAGTCCTCTGCTGCTTCTTTGAGTTTCAACATACCGTCAATTGCATTCTGACTGTCGGCACAGGCAATGCCGAGTTTTTTATAATCACACATAGTCAATCTCTCCTCAAATACGGTTTACGGCAATCGTATGTGCCTTTGCGTTTTCTTTTACCACCGCATATCCAAACGATGCGCACAGCACAGGTTTAAAGCCTTCCGGAAGATTGAGCCTTGCAAGCATTTCCGCATTCTGTGAAATTGCCATCGCCGCACCGCCGTGGATGATGTTATCAATGCCGAGTGAGGTAGCCGCGATGAGCATATTTTCCAGCACGCAGCCGGCGTTTGCCATTTCAATTCCCGGCATCATTCCGGACTTTGAAGAAATAACAACAAGCGCCGCCTCATTAAAATTCTTGTCCATTTTTCTCCCGAGAACCTTTTCCACCATTGCACAAACCGCATCGCCGACTTCATTCAGAAATGTCTTATCCTGAATGACGGTAATTTGAAGGCTGTCATAAGCGCCCGATCCCACAGGCGCTGCCATACCGGCATTTAATATGGTTTGCAGATTTTCTTCCGAAATTGGCTCGGAAGTATATTTTCTGCAGGAATATCTCTTTGCGATTGCTTCTAATGCGTTCATCTTATCCTCCAAAATTTTCTGACATCTATCTCACAGCCTCAACTCTCAACATCTGCTCTGCATAAGTTCGCGTTAGCCAAATCAAAGATTTGGACGCTCACTTATAAACCGGCAACTCAACCCTGCCGCTTTTCGGCTTATGAAGCAGCTCCGAAAATGCCAAAAACATCTATATCACTCGCTCAATTTGCAACATCTAAATCAGCCACTCAACCCTATACCTATTTGGGCTATGATATGTTTACACGGACAGACTTGAGCTGAAGCTGCGATATGGATAAACGGGCAAAAAGTATCCGAAATAGCCGAAAATAGCTTATTTTCACACTTTAATCGGCTTTTCTTGACATCAATACCACCGTCTCGACGTGGCGGGTGCGGGGGAACAGATCCACGGCGGCGGCGCGGCGGGGGGTCAGACCGACGGTGGTCAGCTCGCGCAGATCGCGGGCCAGCGTGGCCGGGTCGCAGGAGACATAGACCAGCTTTTCCGGCGCCATGCGGCCGATAGCCTCGATGACGGCGGGGCCGAGACCCTTGCGCGGAGGGTCGACGATGATAATCTCCGGCCGCAGTCCGCGGTCGGCCAGCTTTTGCGCGACATCGGACGCGTCCCCGGTGATGTATTCGGCGTCCGGCAGACCGTTCGCGTCGGCGTTGATGCGGGCGTTTTCCACCGCCTCGGGGACGATGTCGCTGCCGATGAGCAGGGAGGCGTCCCGGGCCGCGGCGATGCCGATGGAGCCCACGCCGCAATACAAATCCAGCACCGACCGCCCGGTCGGCTCGGCATACTCGCGCACCAGATTGTAAAGCACCTCCGCCTGAGCGGTGTTCACCTGGAAAAAGCTGCGCGCGTCGAGCAGAAAAATCGCGCCGCACAGCTCCACCGTCACGTGCTTGCTTCCCGCGCAAGTATTCATGATTCCGTCGGTGACCGCGTTGCCGGGGAGCGGGTTGATGCACTCAACCACGCCCGTCAGCTCCGGACAGCGCCTCATCAGCTCCCCGGCCATGCCGTCGGGCAGGGGAGCGGTGGCGGTGACGCAGGCAAGAAAGTTCGGCCCGAAGCGGCGCAGCAGCAGATGGCGTATCTGCCCGCTGCCGTCCGTCTCGTCATAGGCGGGGATGCCGCGCTCGGTCATAATCTCCGTCAGCGCAGCGGCAGTCCGGTCAAAGCCGTCCGGCAGCAGCGCACAGCGGTCGGTCCGGATGACCTCGTGGCTGCGCGCGCGGTAAAATCCGACCGTCGGCCCGGGGGCAAGGTTATAGATGGCCTTGTTGCGATAGCCCTCCGTGGCGGGGGCAGCGTGGATCCGGTCCGCCCGCAGCTCCAATCCCGCGATGCGCTGCAGCGCGTCGTTGACACGGCCGAGCTTAAAGCGCAGCTCCTCCTCGTAGCGCATGTGCCGCGTGGCGCAGCCGCCGCACCGGCCATACACGGGACAGTCCGGCTCGCAGCGCTCCGGGGAGGGGGCGGACCTGAGCTCCTCCGCCCGGCCCCACACGGCCGTGCGGCTGACCCGCACCAGCCGGATGAGCCACCGCTCGCCCGGCAGCGTCCGCGGGACGAAAACGGCTCGTCCGTCCACCCGGCAGACGCCGTGTCCCTCGTGGGTATAGCCCGTGATATCCGCCTCGATCAGCATGTTTTTTCTCAGTTCGTCCATGTCGCTCTTCCGTTTGTTATGAAAGGATTATAGTACTATATAATTTATCATATTATATTACCATAGAATCCACCCGCTTGGCAACGCTTGCTTTGGACAAAACGCCCGCTTGCGGAAAAGACAAAAAACAGTCTTTCTTTTCTGCGGGGAATGTGATAACATACATTGTTACAGTGGTTACAAAGGAGCAGTGTGCCCGTTGGCGCGCTGCGGATCAATATCGTCAAGAAACGGAGCGTGGCATCGTATGGACGAACTGGACCGAATCAAAAATCTCTCCCCTGAGGAGCAGCAGCAGGAGCTCGAGCGTCTGCAGGCCTGCGAGCATAACTGCGACACCTGCTCGGCGGAATGCTCCTCCAAGGTGACAAAGCCCGCCTCTCTGGTCATCCCGGTCATGGGCGGCAAGGGCGGCACGGGCAAAAGCGTCGTGACGGTTCTGCTGGCCAAGGCGCTGGTCCGGCAGGGGCTGCGCGTGGCCGTGCTGGACGCGGACATTGCGGGCGGCTCCGTGCCGGCGCTGCTCGGCATGACGGAGCCGGTGCTCGGCGACGCGCCGGACCTGGTCCCCATCGAGGGACCCTGCGGCTTTGGCGTGGTGTCCATGGCGCTGATTCTGGACAAGCCCGAGGAGCCGATTCTCTGGCCGGGGCACGATCTGGCCCGGCTGGCGGTCTGGCTGCTGCGGGACACGAAGTGGCCGAAGGATCTGGACGTGCTGCTGGTGGATATGCCCTCCGGCGCGGGGGACATCCCGCTGGAGTATTACACGACCATGCCGCTGGATTATTCCATCGCGGTGACGGAGCCGGGAGAGCTCTCCGGTCCGATGGCGCGCCGGGCTGTCAATCTGGCGGACATGCTGCGGGTGCCGGTGATGGGCGTGGTTCACAACTTCGCGCAGGAGGATATGGACTACGCCGCCTGCTGCGCGACGCTTCCCGTGTTGGCGGAGCTGCCGTATGACGGCGCGCTGCGCCGGTGCGCGGCGGCGGGCAGACTGGCGGAATACGAGACGGACGCGTTCGATTATCTGGCGCGCGCCATCGGAGAGTTGAGGTAAAACTATGCAGCGCAATGGATTTGTGACGATTTTGCTTTATGTCATTCTGGTGTTCCTGGCGGTGGCGCTGGCGGTGCTGGTGTTTTTCAACGCCCGGCTCAACACCCGTGTCAACGAGGAGATGCGTCTGGCGGAGGAGGCGGCCTCGGCCACCCCGACGCCCAGCCCCTCTCCCACCCCGACGCCGAACATCACGCCCGAGCCCGTGCGCGAGCTGGAGAGCACCTATCTCCGCTTTGCCGGCGAGGTGGTCGGTCACGCCGCGCTGGAGACCCAGGCGGACTACGGCGAGTATCATGACTTCACGCCCCTGTTCGAGGGGGTCGTGGACGACTGGCAGTACGCGGACTTCGCCGCCTGCACGCTGGTGAGCAATCTGAGCGTGGACGGCGTGTACGAGTCCTATCTGCTGCCCCACGGGATGGTGTATTCCCTGGGCCAGTGCGGCGTGGATCTGATCAATGCCGCCACGGACCACGCGGCGGATTACGGTCTGGAGGGCATCCTCAACTCCCTCGACCGCTACGCGCTGTGCGAGATGGATGTGGTCGGCATCTACGGCGACGAGGCCGAGCGCGAGGCCACCGGCGGTGTGGTCAGCGAGCAGATCGGCAATCTCAACGTGGCCTTCCTCAGCTACACCTACGGAACAGGCGGCGTGTCCGTCGCGGACTACAGCTACGCGCTGAACATCTACACCAGCGACTATATGTCCGACCAGAAGACCATCGACGAGCAGCAGCTGGCCGAGGACATTCAGCTGGCCGAGGATCTCGGCTCGGATCTGATCGTCTGCTTTGTCTACTGGTGGGACGACACCCAGTATTACACCGAGCCCACGGACGAACAGCGGGAGCTGGCGGAATATCTCTGCTCGCAGGGCGTGGACGTGATTGTGGGCGCCGGCTGCAAGGTGCCGCAGCCCATCGAGGTCATCACCACCGGCGAGGAGGACGCGGAGCACTCCTGTCTCGTGCTCTACAGTCTCGGCACGCTGGCTAGCATGTATTCGGACAAATACACCAATCTCTCCGGCGCGGTGGAGCTTCGCGTGGACCGCGATGTCAACACCGGCGAGGTGTTCATCGCCAATGTCAGCTACGATGCGCTGTACACCGTGCGCCCGTCGGATTTCAGCGAGCTGGACGACGACGCCTTCCTGTGCAAGGTGTTCAACATCCACAGCTATATGGAGACCTATGAAAACGGCGGCGCGCTGGAGTATCGCTCGGGCGAACTGTATTCCGCCATGCAGACGGGATTGCAGCAGCTGCGCATGTTCCTCGGCGAGGAATACGACGTCTGGAACGGCGGGCAGGAGCTGATGCTGACGGTTCGCTGACGGAGGGACGTTCATGGCGGAACAGATTTTGCAGGTTGGCCGGATGGAGGACGTCATCAGCGTCTTCGGTTCCTTTGACCGCAACCTGCGTATTATCGAAAAAGAGCTTTCGGTCACCGTGACCGATCGGGAGGACTGCCTGCACATCGCCGGGGACGGGGAAAACGTCCTTCTGGCGACCCGCGCCATCGAGGGGCTGATCGGTCTTGCCGGCCGCGGCGAAGCCATCGACGACCAGCGCGTGCATTATGTGCTCGGTCTTGTGCGCGAGGGGCGGAGCGAGCATATTACGGATCTGGCGCGGGACGTCATCTGCGTCACGGCCAAGGGCAGACCCGTCAAGCCCAAAACCCTGGGCCAGACCCAGTATGTCCGCGCCATCGCCTCCAACACCGTGACGCTGGGCATCGGCCCCGCCGGCACGGGAAAGACCTATCTCGCGGTGGCGGCGGCTGTCGCGGCCTTCCGCGAAAAATCCGTCAACCGCATCATCCTCACGCGTCCGGCGGTGGAGGCGGGGGAGCGGCTGGGCTTTCTGCCCGGCGATCTGCAGAGCAAGGTGGACCCCTATCTGCGCCCGCTGTACGACGCGCTGTTTGACATGCTCGGCGCGGATACGTACAACAAATATCTCGAGCGCGGGGATATCGAGGTGGCGCCGCTGGCCTACATGCGCGGCCGCACGCTCGACGACAGCTTCATCATCCTCGACGAGGCCCAGAACACCAGCCGCGAGCAGATGAAGATGTTCCTGACCCGTCTGGGCTTCAATTCCAAAATCGTCATCACCGGCGATATCACCCAGATCGACCTGCCCGGGGACAAGCCCTCGGGACTGAAGGAAGCCATGCGTGTCTTGAACGGCGTGGAGGACATTGCGGTCTGTCGGCTGACCGGCGCGGACGTGGTGCGCCACGTGCTGGTCCAGCGCATCATCGCCGCCTACGAAAAATACGAGCACCCCAACACCCAGCACGCCGCGGCGCAGCATCCCGCGCCGCCAAGGAGGAAATGACCCCATGCACAAGCTTACCGTCTATGTCCGGTGTGAAAACGGCTGCCGCTGCGACTCGGCTTTGCGCGAGCGCATCCGCCGCTGCGCCACGGCGGCGCTGCGGGCGGAGGGGGTTCCCGGCCGCTGCGAGCTGTCCGTGCTGCTGACGGACGGCGAGGGCATTCGCGCCATCAACCGCGAGTATCGCGAGGTGGATGCCGTCACCGACGTGCTCAGCTTCCCCATGGGGGAGACCGACCCCGAAAGCGGGCGCCTCGTGCTCGGCGACATGGTGCTGAACATGGACCGCATCCGCAGCCAGGCGGCGGAGCTCGGCCATTCCACGGAGCGGGAGACCGCGTATCTCACGGTCCATTCCGTACTGCATCTGCTCGGCTACGACCATGTGGACGAGGGGGAGCAAAAGCGTCTTATGCGTTCCCGCGAGAAAGCGATTATGGAGGTCCTTACCGATGACTGAAACCGCGATGATTACGATTGCCGGCCGTCCGAATGTCGGCAAATCCACGCTGACCAACACGCTGGTCGGGGAAAAAATCACCATCGTCTCCCCCAAACCGCAGACCACGCGCACGCGCATTCTGGCCGTGGCCTCCCGCGGGGATACCCAGTTTGTGCTGATTGACACGCCGGGCTTTCACCGCGCGCGCACCAAGCTGGGCGATTATATGGACAATGTGGTCCGCCAGAGCGTGGCGGACGTGGACGCCGTCGTGTTGATGGTCGAGCCGGTCCCCACGGTCGGCCCCCAGGAGCAGGCGCTGCTTCGCCGGCTGAGAGAGACGGGCGTTCCCGCCGTGCTCGCCGTGAACAAAATCGACACGCTCGAGGATAAAAAGGCCCTTCTGCCGGTCATCTCCGCCTATATGCAGGAATACGAATTCCGGGCTGTGGTGCCGCTGTGCGCCCGCACGGGGGAGGGGACGGAGGAACTGCTCGCGGAGCTCAAGCGCTTTGCCGCCGAGGGCCCGTGGCTGTTCCCGGATGACCAGATTTCCGACATGCCGGAAAAACAGATCTGCGCCGAGCTTGTGCGCGAAAAGCTGCTTTTGTGTCTCGATCACGAGGTCCCGCACGGCACCGCCGTCGCGGCCACCCGCTTTGAGGAAAACGAGCGCGGCATCATCGAGCTGGACGTGACTATCTACTGCGAAAAGCAGAGCCACAAGGGCATCATCATCGGCAAAAAGGGCGCCATGCTGCGCCATATCGGAGAGCTGGCCCGCCGGGATATCGAGCAATTCATGGGCGCGAAGGTCTATCTGCAGACCTGGGTCAAGGTCAAGGAGAACTGGCGCGACCGCGACGCGCTGCTTCGCAACTTCGGCTATACGGACGGCTGAGAGATGTACCACCGTGTGCGCGGGCTTGTCCTGCGGGGCGTGCCGTATAAAGAAAACGCTCTGGTTCTGACGCTGCTGACGGCGGAGCTGGGGCGGGTGACGGTCTCGGCCTACGGCGCCCGGGGGCGCAGCGGGCGTCTGGCCGCCGGGACCCAGACGCTCTGCTGGTCGGAATTTGTGCTGGAGGAGCGGCGCGGTCGGCTGACCTGCGGCGAGGCCTCCGTACTTGAGAGCTTCGAGGGGCTGCGAAAGGAGCTGTCCGCCCTGGCACTGGGGGCGTATTTCGCCCGGCTGCTGGAGCTGGTCTGCGCGGAAAATGTCCCGGACGAGCCGTCGCTGCGGCTGGGGCTGAACGCGCTTTACGCGGTCGGCGGCGCTCTCTGGCCGCAGGAGCACATCAAGGCGGCGTTTGAGCTGCGGCTGCTGGCGGGAGCGGGCTTTCGCCCGCGGCTGGAGTCCTGCGCCGTGTGCGGGGCGGCCGAGCCTGCCGAGCCGATGTTTTCGCCCCTTGCGGGCCTCGTGCACTGCCGCGGCTGCGGCGCCGGGGTGCAGGGGGCTTCGCTGCCGTTGGACGCCGAGTCGCTTGCCGCCATGCGCTATGTGACGGACGCGCCGCCCAAACGGGTGTTTTCCCGTCCCCCGGTGGGGGAGGACTCCGCCCGTCGCTTTCACCGCGCGGCGGAGAGCTTTGCCCGCGCCCAGCTGGAGCTGCCCGGCGCGGCGCTGGATTACTGGAAAAAAGTACGCTGACGGCCGGATTCCCGGTCGGAGTCTGAGGAATCGCCATGAACGATTTGTTTGAAAAATCGCTTGCCACCATCGAGCTGCCGGCGGTGCTGGAGCTGCTGGCGGGACTTGCCGTGTCCGACGGGGCCAAGGCGGCGGCCCGCGCCCTGCGTCCGACGGCGGACCCGCGGGAGGCCGCGGACCGTCTGGCCCGCACGGCGGCGGCGAAAAAAATGATGGAAACGCGCGGCAGTCCCTCGTTTTCGGGGCTGAAGGACGTGCGCGCGTCGCTGGCGCGGGCGGACATGGGCGGCATGCTCAATACGCGGGAGCTGCTGGACATCGCGGGGGTGCTCTTCTGCGCCCGCGCGGCGGCCTCCTATGCCTCCGGGCGGGAGGAAATCGGCGTGCTGCACCGCTGGTTTTCCGCGCTGGTGCCGAACCGCTGGCTGGAGGAGAAAATCACCAACTCCATCTCCGGCGAGGAGGAAATCGCCGACGCGGCCAGTCCCGAGCTTGCCGACATCCGGCGCAAAATGCGCGCCGCCTCGGCCCGCGTGCGCGACACGCTGCAGAAAATTCTCTCCTCCCCCTCCTATGCCAAGGTGCTGCAGGAGCCGATTATCACCCAGCGCTCCGGCCGCTTTGTGCTGCCCGTCCGGGCGGAGAAAAAGGGGGAACTGCCCGGTCTTGTCCACGACGTCAGCGCGAGCGGCGCCACGCTTTTCATCGAGCCGATGGGCGCCGTCAAGGCCAACAACGAGCTGCGCGAGCTTGCCGCGAAGGAAAAGGCGGAGATTGAGCGCATCTTGACGGAACTCTCCGCAGACTGCGCGGGCGCCCGCGGCGAGATTGACATGGATATCTCGCTGCTGACGGAGCTGGATCTGATTTTTGCCAAGGCGGAGCTTGCCTACCGCCTTGATTGCGGTGAGCCGCTTCTGACGGAAAACTCCCTTGTTCTGCGCCGGGCGCGGCACCCGCTGCTGCCCCGGGACAAGGCGGTGCCGATTGACCTGTCGCTCGGCGGCGACACGGACACGCTGGTCATCACCGGCCCCAACACCGGCGGCAAAACCGTCACGCTCAAGACGCTGGGTCTTTTGTGCGCGATGGCGGCCTGCGGGCTGCAGCTGCCCGCCGCGGACGGCACGGCGGTGCCGGTGCTGCGCGGCATTCTCGCGGACATCGGCGACGAGCAGTCCATCGAGCAGTCGCTGTCCACCTTTTCCGGTCACATGGTCAACATTGCCGGCATGCTGGAGCAGTGCGGCCCCGGCATTCTGATTCTCCTCGACGAGGTGGGCGCGGGTACGGACCCGGCGGAGGGCGCGGCCCTGGCCATGTCCATCATTGAGTACGCCCGCTGCGCCGGCGCGCTGACGGCGGCCTCCACCCACTATGTGGAGCTGAAGGTCTATGCCTCCAACACGCCCGGCGTGCAGAACGCCAGCTGCGAATTCGATCTGGAGACGCTGCGCCCGACCTACCGGCTGCTCGTCGGCATCCCGGGCAAGTCCAATGCCTTTGCCATCGGCGCCCGGCTCGGTCTGCCGCCATCGGTCATCGAGGATGCCAAGCGCCGTCTGTCCGCCGAGGGGGCGGATTTTGAAAAAACCATCGAGCGTCTCGACGCCCAGCGCCAGGCTCTCGAGGCCCAGACCGCCGCGCGGGAAAAGGCGCTGCGCGTCGCCGAGGAGGAGGCGCGCCAGTCCGAGCGACTGCGCCGCGAGCTGGAGCTGCGTCTGGAAAAGGCGGAGCAGAAGGCCCGCCGCGAGGCCGAGCGCATTCTGGCAGAGGCCCGCGCCGCCGCGGACGAGGCGATGAAGGAAATCGACCGCGAACGCTCCCGGGCGGGAGACGAACGCTCCTATGCCGAAATCAACGAGGCTCGCGCCGCCATGCGCCGCCGTCTGAACGAGGCGGAGACCCGTCTGCGCCCCAAGCCGGAGGCGGCCCCCGCGCCGCGCCGCCGGGACCCCGGGCGGCCCATCGCGCCCGGCGACACCGTGCGTCTGGTTGGCAGCGACGTCCGCGCGGAGGTCATCCGCGTCGAGCCGGACGGCAGTCTTTATCTGCAGGCCGGCATCATGAAGGTCTCCGCCGCGCAGAAGGATGTGGAGCTCGTGCCGGACGGCGCCGGCAAAAAGAAGGTTTCCGTTGCGGCGGCGGCCGGCGCGGCGCTGCGCACGGCGGTGGCGCCGGAGCTGGACATGCGCGGCATGATGGCGGACGAGGCGGAGCTTGCGCTCGAGCGCTATCTGGACGCCGCCGTTCTGGCAAAGCTCAAAACCGTCACCATCATTCACGGCAAGGGGACCGGCGCCCTGCGCTCGGCGGTGCAGCAGTATCTCAAACGCAGCCGCGTGGTCAAAAGTTATCGCTTCGGCCACTACGGCGAGGGCGACACCGGC
>R18__coassemble_1839_pt1 | contig 18135 bp, 17 predicted proteins | sample R18__metabat2_low_PE_004 | metagenome-assembled genome bin R18
TACGCAGCCGGGGTGATTTTTTTGCGCAGAAAACGAGCCGCGGCGGTCAGGGACCCTGCAGCTTGTCCAGCGCGGCCAGTCGTTTCAGCCGCTCCTCGTATTCGTCCAAAAAGCGCCGCACCGCCTTTTCGGCAATGGCCGTCAGCGTGGCCCCCGTGTCCTCCGAGTAGGCGTGCATCCTCTCGCACAGCTCCCGATCGATGTAACACGAGAAGTAGGCGCCGTCCTTTTTCTGTCTGGCCATAACCCCTCACGCCCTCAGCAGGGCGGCAGCGCTCCCCGCTTTTTCTTCGTCTGCTCGAACAGGCAGTATTCCCCTCGCCGCATCCGCACGCCGCCCTGCCCCTCCCAGGGGAAGGCGACCACCTTCAGCAGCTCCCGGTCCCGGCGCAGCTCAATGCGCTCATAATCGCCCATCCGGTCCTTTTCGAACACGCGCACATGCTGCTCGGCATACCCGAGCGCCCGGTAAAAATATTCCTCATCCGGCTTCCCGTCCCGCCGGATGAACCGCACAATATACATCCCCATCTCTCCCTTCGTTTCCATCGCAGACTATATCATGTTTCTTTTTCAATTTCAACTAATTTTAGTGAAGATTAAAAAAGAAAAAAGAAAGGCGAATCCGCCCCTGCTCCCCCGAATTTGCGCAAGGGCACTCCCTTGTTTTATAATATGTCAGCGCGCAGCCCGCCCATTTTCGATCATATTATAGGTTGAAATATAGCTATAATCATGTATAATTCTCTCAAAGGAGATGATTATCGTGACGATTGACACAAATGTTATTGTCTCCGCAACGGAGGCAAATCAGAATTTCTCAAAAATTGCCCGTCTGGCGGAAAAAAAGGGACGTGTGGTTGTTTTCAAGAACAATCGTCCCAAACTTCTGATTATAGACCTGGATACCGAACCGCAAATTGAAATGTCCGAGGACGAAAAGCTGGATTTCGTCGCCGCCAGAATTCTTCGCGAACACCGCGCCGCCTTTGAGGAGCTTGCCAAATGATAAAGTTCTCAAAAGACAAGGTCCTTCTTTTGCATAAAATCCTTACCGAAGCAACCGGCGGCTGCATGGGTGTGAGAGACGAGGCCCTGCTCGACTCCGCCCTTGAAAGCGCCTTCTCCGGATTTGGCGACAAAGAATTCTATCCTACAAAAGAAGAAAAAGGAGCGCGCCTTGGATACGCTCTCATATCAAACCATGCTTTTGTGGACGGAAACAAACGTATCGGCGTCTATGTTATGCTGTCGTTTCTCGAGATGAATGGGATACGCATCTCGTGTACCGACGAGGAAATTGTCCATATTGGCCTGTCAACCGCAGCCGGTTCTATGGGCTACGCAGAGCTGCTTCAGTGGGTAATCGACCACAAAGTCTAACGCATAAACCCGCCCCACCCCGGGAACGGGAAGTAATGAGCCTCGAAGAACGGAACCCGGACGGAGATCGAGGAAGAGGATACGGGCAAACAGGCAAAAACAGAACCGGGACTGCTTTTCGAAGCGGCCCCGGTTTTTCCGTTCAACCGAAAATTCCGCCCGCATATCATTTTCCCAACTCACCCACGAAACCACTGTTTAAACGCATTTATAAAAACTGCCCATTTTATGGTACTATTTTCGCTAGATATGTGCTACAATTTATTGTTGGGTGATAGTGTACAATATAGTAACAAATAGCTCAGGAAACTCTATGCTTATTATGCATGAACATATATCGGGAGCGGAAAAACAAATGCCAACAAAAAAGAATGGCGCATCTAAAAAAGGTGCAACCTTTACATTTATCGATTTGTTTGCGGGAATCGGCGGAATGAGGATCGCGTTTACGAATGTCGGTGGAAAGTGTGTCTATTCCAGCGAGTGGAACAAATACAGCCAGAAAACCTATTTCGCTAATTTTGGTGAGCAGCCAGACGGAGATATTACACAAGTTAATGCCAACGATATACCTGATCACGATATTCTGGTTGCAGGTTTTCCCTGTCAGCCCTTTTCTATTGCTGGAGTTTCAAAGAAAAACAGCTTGGGAAGGGCCACTGGATTTGAGGATAAGACACAGGGCACGCTTTTCTTTGATGTATGCCGTATCCTAAAAGCAAAGCGTCCGAAGGCCTTTATGCTTGAGAATGTAAAAAATCTCTGCAGCCATGATAAAGGAAGAACATTTAAAGTAATCCTCGAATCTCTTGAGGAACTGAATTACGAAGTCTTTTATAAGGTCCTTGATGGACAGAACTTTGTCCCCCAGCACAGAGAAAGAATATTGATTGTCGGGTTCGATCGGGAAAGATACGGACGGAACGTAAAGTTTGATTTTACTATTACACCAGTAGAACCGAGACCAGTTTTTTTGGATATTCTGGAGTGCGAAGTAGATGCAAAATATACGTTGACGGATAAGCTCTGGAGTTATCTTCAGAACTATGCAGCAAAGCATAAAGCAGCAGGAAACGGCTTTGGTTATGGAATGACAAAATTGGACGGTGTATCCCGCACACTAAGTGCTCGTTATTATAAGGATGGATCGGAAGTCCTAATCCCTCAGGAAGGTAAAAATCCGCGCCGTTTGACACCCAGAGAATGTGCCAGATTGCAGGGCTTCCCTGATACGTTCATAATCCCTGTTTCAGATTGCCAGGCATATAAACAGTTTGGAAATTCAGTTGTTGTTCCTTTGATGCAGAATGTTGCCGAGCTTATAGTTGCAAATCTCAATCAGATGGATCACTTGCAAGAGAAATAAAAATGGCCGATACTCTGTCACCGGAAAAACGCAGTCAGAACATGGCGGCTATAAAAAATCGGGATACAAAACCCGAGATTTTCATCAGAAAGAAATTGTTTGAACGAGGGTATAGATACCAACTAGGACCCACAAAAATTCCGGGGCATCCGGATATTTATCTTGCAAAATATAATGCCGCGATTTTTATCCATGGTTGCTTCTGGCATCGACACAAAGGGTGTAAGCTTACATATACACCCAAAAGCAGAATTGAATTTTGGAATAAAAAATTCGACGACAACACTACCAGGGACAGGAAGGTTGCCGAAATGCTTCACAACCAGAATATTCGTTTCCTCATAGTGTGGGAATGTGCCGTACGGGCCGCAATGAAGAAAACCGGGGATGTAGAAATCTTGATAGATCGTATCGAGGCATTTATCATCGGAAATACCGAATCTGCAGAAATTTCAGTGATGTAGATAAAAGATTTTACGACCAGGAGTTTGTTATGGGGTGGATTATTAATAATCAACAACTGCAGTACGACCATAACGGCCAACTGTTCATACCAAGTTCTGCTGATATCTATGCAATTATCACTGGAGAGCCAGTAGCCGACAAAAGTTTGCCACCTGAAATCTCTGCGCCAAGTGAAGCGCTAAACATCCGCTACTCAAGAATTGGTGCTCAGATAGTTATAAAGGTTGATTTTGATGAAGATTCAGACTCGATTAATCTTTATATTATGTCAAGAAAAGGCCGAAATGATTATGCCTTCCCAATTTGGGAAAATATTCTGCCCGACAGCTTGCTGATTAATAATACCTGGTATAATCTCCTCGCTAATCATGATGATACGCAGACCGTTCTTGATGAATCTGAAATAAACAGATCCGGAAGTATATCGCTGAAGCAATACATTCGCTTAAAGAGGGCGGTAATCAAGTATCCTGCGGTAATTCTGGAGGACAACGCTGAGGAAGCTCTCGATAATCACCCTTCAAAAACCTTTGCTTTGGCAGCGCCTGCTTCCCTGAGAGCTAATCTGTATCCTTATCAGTCACAGGGATTCCGATGGATGCGATTTATTTCCAAAGCTGAGTGCGGTTGCATTCTTGGAGATGAAATGGGCCTCGGTAAAACATTACAGGTTATCGCTCTGATAACTCAGCATAAAGAAAGTGGTAAAGGTCCGGCTCTTGTAATTGCCCCGGTTTCCCTACTGGAGAACTGGAAAAGAGAAATTTCCAAGTTCACTGTTGGCGTAAATGCAATTATTCATCATGGGGCAAAACGAACCGGATTATACACTGATCTACAAAAATACGATGTCGTTATTATCTCCTACGGAACTGCCATTTCTGATCAATCTCTGTTAAGGATGATTTTCTGGGATCTTCTAGTTGTTGATGAGGCCCAAAACATTAAGAACCCATCAGCACTCAGGACTCGTTCAATTAAGAATATTCCCAGAACAACTGCAATAGCGGTTACTGGTACTCCGTTAGAAAATCACGTGTCGGACCTTTGGTCACTTATGGATTTTATAGCGCCGGGATGTTTCGGTACTCTTTCGGCGTTTGAGAAAGACTTTTCTGATGATGTAGAAGGCGCAAGACAACTGGAACCTTATCTTTCGCCGTTGATGCTTCGCAGGAGAGTTTCTGATGTTGCGCAGGATTTGCCGGAACGAATTGACATTCCTGTTGTGCTGGCAATGGATGAGCAGGAAGCACACGAATATGAGGCAGAACGCGAGAGCATAATTGATGACTTTGATGGAAAAAATGCAACGCTTCCAATGCTTCAAAAATTGAGGATGTACTGCACTCATCCTTCGCTTCTACATGATGAACTATCTTCAGATCCGGAGAAAGCCAGTACAAAATACCAACGGCTCTGTGAAATACTTGAGGAAATCGTGGAACTGGATGAGAAGGCAATCCTGTTTACGTCCTATAACAAAATGTTTGACATATTGTCGATGGATATACCGGCACGATTTGGCATAAGGGTGCTTACGATTAATGGTTCAACTCCGCCGGAGGACAGGCAGCTAGTAATAGACAGATTCACAACACTTGAAGGTTCAGCACTTCTGGTTTTAAATCCAAGAGCAGCCGGAACTGGATTGAATATTACTGCGGCCAGTCGGGTGATTCATTATAACCTAGAATGGAATCCGGCACTGGAAGACCAGGCATCTGCGAGAGCTTACAGAAGAGGTCAGAACAAGACAGTATTTATATATCGACTATACTACAAGGACACTATTGAAGAGATTATCAACGAGCGAATTGATAAAAAGCGGGCTATGTGTTCCGTTGCTATAGTCGGTACAGACGGAACAAGCGATAACAGCGATGACATTATGCGGGCATTGTTGATTTCCCCGGGAGGTAGCAGATATGAGCAATAAACCGAATGCAATTTCAAAGGTGTTAAGCCCAAACGATACCGGAGAAACCGGTGGCCATCAAGCCGGCATCTGTGTTCCAAAGGGTGGAGAAGTTCTCGAATTTTTCCCTGATCTTGGCAATACAGAAAAAAATCCCCGGGCCACACTGTTCTTCACAGATGAATCTGGGAAAGAATGGAAGTTTTGCTTTATTTACTATAACAACAAATTTTTTGATGCCAAAGGAACGAGAAATGAGTATCGACTGACCGGGATGACTGCTTATTTCCGTGAACATGGATTAAAGGCGGGAGATACAATCACTCTTTCGCATCAGCCGGATGGTACTGATATTATCAGATATAAACGCAACCTTGCGCCAGTTGTCACAGAAAGTGAAGAGGCAGACGGTACAAAGCATCGAACGCTTACTATCGGCAGTAACTGGATGGTAATAGACTACTAATGGAGGTTCTCATAATGGACAACAACGATATCATGCTCCCGCCTGATCCAGCGAGAGTAATGGAAGGTCTTAGAGATACGGGATATGATTTTAATACTGCGATTGCTGATATCATCGACAACTCCATTGCGGCCAATGCCAGTCATGTAGATATTCTTCTGCAACGAGATCCTGCTGGCGAAATTTTTGTATACATTGCAGATGATGGCTGCGGCATGGACTTTGAAGGCCTGAAAAATGCAATGAAATATGGCTCCGCCGAGAGACCTGATAAGGCAAGTCTTGGTAAGTTCGGGCTTGGTCTTAAAACTGCTTCAACTGCATTTTGCAGATGCCTTTCCGTTGTATCAAGAGGTCAGGATGGCATAACAAGAAAAGTGCAATGGGATCTTGATCATATAGCAGAGACCGGTCAATGGAACCTCAAACAGCCCGCAATTACAGATGATGAGCAGGAGTATCTTGATAATACTGCCGGACATGGAACGGGAACACTTGTTGTCTGGGAAAAGATAGATCGTCTGCTAAACGATTACAAGACAAAAACGGGGGCCAAAAATGCGCTGTCAAGAATAGAGCAAGCTCTAGAATTTCATATCTCTATGGTTTATCAGAGATTCCTTGACCCCGCTGACCATCGATCAAACAATATTGCGATAACCTTGAATGGACGAAACATGAAGCCTTGGGACCCCTTCTGTGCAACGGAAGAGAATCAAACGATCCTTTATTCTGAACAGCTTGAAATTAATATGCCTGGTATCGATGAAACACCAGTACTTACAATCAATGCAATTTTGATCCCCAGAAAGGACGAATTTTCAACCAGTGAAGCCGCCGTAAACGCCAGAGTCTCCAATGATATGCAGGGATTCTATGTATACCGCGAAAACCGCTTGATACATTACGGTGACTGGATGGGAATGTTTACGAAAGAACCGCATGGAACTCTGCTCAGGGTGGAACTGTCATTTAATCACACGCTGGATGATGCTTTCCATGTGGATATTAAAAAGTCGCGGATACTTCTGAACGAGGAAATCTTCGCTTATATCCGGGATCAGGTTATGCCTGCTCCAAGGCGTGCAGCAGACGAAAGGTATCGAACAGGAACAAAAAAGAAGGTTGAATCTGCCGGGCAGAACGCACATGACGCTTCCAACAGGAGCATTGACGAGAAGGCAGGCAGCGTTGAAAACTCTGCGGTAACGGTAAAGAACCCTAACACGGGCGAAGTAGAAGTTACTAACCCACAGGGAACTTTCAAGCATAAAATTACAATCCATCATGTTGATAAGCCTGGACAATATAGAGTAATTCCAGTCCAATCACTGGACAACGGCTTTCTTTGGGCGCCCACTCTGGTCGAGGGCAAAAAGGCCGTAGAGATCAACATGAGTCATCCATACTATCAAAAAATATATTATCCCGTTCTTCAGCAGAACGTTCTAGTAACAGGTATGGACTCGCTCTTGTGGGCACTGGCCGAGGCAGAGCTCTCGACCTTCAACGACGAAACAAAGGAGCAGTACGAAGACATGCGGTTCCTTGTTTCTAAAACATTACGAAAATTGGTAGCAGATCTGCCTGAACCAGACATGAGAGAGGACTAACAAATGCAGTCAGATGGATTGGTGATCAGAAAGCACTTGGAAGAAACGTTTGACATTCCGTTTGTTGTTTCAAGAAAAAACGAGAACCAGGAGCCAATATACACAATTTCCCCTTTGTATCCGGGAAAAGAACTTTTCGACATTCAGATATCCATCCGCAATAAGGTACGTCTTTTAATAGAGTTTATTCCCCAGAGATACAGCGTAAATTTTATCTCCGGCATGGGGCATCAAGGCATTGACAATAGAAAAATTTTTTCTGAATATGTACGATTAATCAAAGAAAAAGGGGCCAAGTGCATTGTCAGGGTTAATAACGCTGAGCTGGATATGGAAAATCCGGAGTCTTGGCCCGATACTTGGAAATCGTTTGAGGCCAGAGTTACCAAAATGCCCATCACAATTGAATCTGAAGAGCATTTACTGGAGATAATTAAAGACTGGTTGTCGTTGATGATGGGCCTAGTTCTTTCTCTTGCGGACATTATTTCATTTGATACAGATGTCGAAACATTGGGATACGCCGAGGGCAACAAGAACAAGGTTGAAGTCGACCGTTATGAAAGGAATCCTCTAAATCGCAAGCTTTGCTTGGAATCAAAGGGCTATGCCTGTCAGATATGTGGGATGGATTTTGAAGAAAACTACGGTGAAATCGGATATCATTTTATACATGTTCATCACATAGTTCCTGTTTCTCAAATTGGAGAAGGATATATTATTAATCCCATGGAGGACCTGATCCCAATTTGCCCTAATTGTCATGCGATGTTACATCGGAAAAACCCGCCCTTATCACCAAACGAATTAAAGCAACGCATTCGCAGTACAGGAAAACATTCATCGCCAGAAGACGTCTTGATTCACGTTGCAGAAAAAACTGCAGAATATAAAGCACAGAGCTAAAAAATACTCTTAGGGAAAAGGGCTCTGCAATGCCGTGTTGGTATTCAGCCCAATCAGCAACACCGTCCTCTCTTCCGAAACTCTACGTACTGGGGTTCATAGAGACAAAACAAATATCGAAAAAATCACACAACATGACAAACTATCGCTCGTGAAACGACTGTCTGTCATATCTACAAGGCTTAGGCCATTCATATGGTGGCACAGGAAAGGGAGACTAATGTAATGGCAAAGTTAACCACATCCATCATCAAGGACCTCTATTCTTACGGAAGGGCCGTCTATAGGCGTGAGATTGGACTTTTCGAAGCAAAAGAAGAAATCCTCACAAGGTATCCGGGTGATATAGCCGACTCTTCTGCAAACTTTTATATTGGTCTGTATGCAGAATATGTAAGTGGCAAAGGTTCAACCTGGAATCAAAATAGCGCACTTGTGTTGTACTATGTTGAACAAATCACCATTGAACTAGGAAAAGAAGTAGGTTTGAATGCCTTCCAAGCTGGAATGAAGTTCGCCCGGGCCAAAACCAAGAACAAATTGGTCTCTGATTTAAACGAGCTATGGTTAAATATTACTGGCGACATGGCTCCCGAGGTGCTGGACATAAACGAAGCCGCATTTGAAGAATGGCTCAGAAACAATCCGGAAAAACCATACACAGACAATACGGTAAAAAGATATATCCGTGCGTTAAAAAAAGCCGAAGAATGGCTTGGCATCGTTTTGACTACCCATGTTATGGATACGATGACTATTGAAGATTTCCGCGTTGCCGAAAACTCCATTAAACGGGCCAAGGACTTCGAGAAGATCAATCAAAATCATGGCCACGGCGATTTATCCGCCGCATTGAGAGCATACCTGAAATTCTTAAGCTGCAGAAATGACGATACATCCCCCGAAGAAGGTGAGAGAGAAGTGCCCATATCAACGAAAGAAGCAACGTCCCGGATTCGGGAGTATATTGCGGCCCGCGGCTTCACTTATAGGGACACTCTGATCGAGAACTTCTATCTCAGCCTCAAGAGCAAGCCCTTTGTCATCCTTGCCGGAACTTCCGGAACCGGCAAGACCCGGCTGGTCAAGCTGTTTGCCGAGGCGGTTGGCGCAGAATACAGACTGGTTTCTGTTCGGCCGGACTGGAGTGACGGAAGCGATCTGTTTGGGCATTACGACCTGAACGGCAAATTCATCGACGGCCCTGTATGCGAGTGCTTCAGACTGGCCTATGACAAGCCCAACAAGCCCGTATTCCTCTGCCTGGACGAGATGAATCTGGCAAGGGTGGAATACTATCTGAGTGATTTCCTTTCCGTGATCGAATCCCGTGAAAAGGGTACCGACGGCAAGGTGACCACATCCCCCATTGCGCAGTATGAAAACGGCATTCCGGATAATCTGTACATTGTCGGTACCGTGAACATGGACGAGACCACCTTCCCGTTCAGCAAAAAGGTGCTGGACCGCGCCAACACCATTGAATTCAGTTATGTGGATCTGATTCCGAGTTTTGACGTGCCCGACGAAATTCCCGAAACGCTGCAGCTGCCGAACAGTTTCCTCCGTACCGAATATCTGGTACTGAGCAGAGACTGCGTCGGCGAACAGGAGTATGTCCGCGAGATCTGCGCGGAACTACAGGCCATCAACGAGATTCTGGTGAAGGCCAACGCTCACGTTGGCTACCGTGTGCGCGATGAGATCGTCTTCTACATGTTAAATAATAAGGTTGAAGGCGAACTGCTTAGTCATAATGAGGCTTTTGATAACGAAATCATGCAGAAGATTCTGCCCCGTGTCCAGGGCAGTTCCGCTTCTGTGAAGAACATGCTTTGTGAACTGTTTAAGCTTTGCGCGGCGGATCATGAACAGAAGACCGGTGACACGGATTCCGAAAAAATGCGAAAAGTGCTGGACGATGCATCCATCGCCTGCAGGTACCGCAAGAGCGCGGAAAAACTGGAATTGATGGTCCGCAGATTTGAAGAGGACGGATTTACATCTTACTGGCTGTAATTAATGGCCGAAAATAATGAAAACCAATGAGAGGAGGTTCCGGCGTTGGACGCAAGCAAGATTTCGGACGAACTGGTATATCTGCAGACGAATCTTCTGACGGTCACCATCAAAGGAGCGGCCTCTCATCCCGCTTTTCCGGGCGTGGAATTCAAAGAGAAAGAATCCTCTCTGCGCGTATCTTGCGATGATCCTTATGAGATCAATCTGGCCGGAGATGCGGAGACCCTGTCGGGTCGGAATCTCGGCCGGGCCTCCTTCGGGACCTACCGGATGCGTCCCCTGTTCTTTGAACAGCAACGTTACGAGATCATCATCGAGCCGGAAGAAGGGCATAAGGTCGAATTTTGGCACGAGAACTATAACATCCGAAAGAATGTGACTCCCGTCGGCCGCAAGTCCGATATGCTCTCCGGCGTAATCAATTTCGGCAATGAGATCGGCATGTCCGACCTGGTCGTGCTGGTCGACGGAAAAAGCTATCTGAAGCTGACGATTGAAGTATTTCCTTCGAAGATCGGATACAAAGACGACTACAAAGCCATCGTGGCCGATGTAACCGCAGAAATCTATAACCTGGTCTTCGATTTTCTGAAGAAGACCTACGATTCCTTTGACATATCCTCAAACAAGCAGTCGTCCCCTGTCGAGTTCTTTGCCATCATTCGCAAGATCTATGAGGAATTTCTTTCCGCTGCGGACATGGTCATCGCAAAGCCCCATCATGTGCTGGAGACGGAGCATGTGATCCTTCCGAATCACAAGATTAAACGCACGGACAATAAGACTCTGCGCTGGATCGAAAAACACCCGGACCAAGCCGTGAGGTCCGGCAACCGGGTACTGGTGGAGCGGGCGCTTGCGGTAAAGAAGTATGTGACCTACGACACCAAGGAAAACCGCCTGACGAAATACATGCTGCAAAGCACAGTGAAACGCCTGGACAACTTCCGCAAGCAGTATCTGAAATTAAGCCGTGATACCGACCCGGCCATGGTTGACACAATCGACGCCATGATAAAGGTCATCCGGCGCCGTTATAATACGGGTTTCCTGAAAGAAGTGGAGGCAGCTCCGGCAAACTCCGGAATGTCATTGGTGTTCAGCATGGCGCCGGGCTACCGGGATCTTTATCGCTGCTATCTGCTTCTGCAGCACGGTCTGTCCGTAACCGGCAGCGTATTCAATGTATCGGTGAAGGATCTGGCTGTCCTTTACGAATACTGGTGCTTCATTAAGCTCAACAGTCTGATGAAGCAGCGCTATGAGCTGCTCTCCCAGGACATCATCAAGATCGCGGGCAACGGCCTTTTCGTGTCTCTCATCAAGGGGCAGCGCAGCCATGTGCGTTACCGCAATCCCGAAAACGGAGAAGTGATCACGCTCTCCTATAATCCGAAAGAGATCTCGGGCGCTACCGTTCCGCAGCAACCGGATAATGTCCTGAGTTTAAAGAAAAAAGGCGCAAAGGTGGAGTATGAGTACGTCTTTGACGCCAAGTATAAGATCAATCCCGCCCTTGAAGGCAGCCCGTACCGGAATATGTATGGCACACCCGGACCACAGGAGGAAGACATCAACACCATGCATCGTTACAGGGATGCCATCGTTTTCCAGAGCGATGCATCTCCCTTTGAAAGGACAATGTTTGGCGCTTATGTGCTGTTCCCGTACAGAAATCAGGAGGAATATCGGAACCATCGATTCTATCAAAGCATCGGACAGGTGAACATCGGCGGTCTCCCCTTCTTGCCTTCCGCAACGGAACTGGTAACGGAAATGCTGGACGAGTTAATTTCCGATTCACCCGAATCCGCGTTCGAGCGCGCCACATTACCGACAGGTATCGAAGAACGACTGGCCAAAGTTGACTGGAGTCGTCGGGATGTGCTGATCGGAACTCTGCGCAGCAACCCACAGCTGCAGATCTGCCTGGAAAAGAAGTTTTATTATATCCCGGCGGATAAAGTCAAGGACGACGATCTGCCGATTCACTATGTGGCATTGTTCCAGACACCTCGTATTTTTTCCGACAAGGCCGGTATCCATTATTACGGAGAGGTCCTGCGCAGTGCACTTGTCAGAAGAAAGACCATTCGGGAAATTCCGCAAAAACATGGCAATCCGGATGATCTGTACTATCGTTTTCAGATCAGAGAATGGGTACAGATGGCTCGACCGATCCTTCCGAAGGAATCCGCTTTTGTACATGAATTTACGAACATGTTCCTGTTGGAAAATGCGCAATATGTACCGGAGCTGCTGCTCCGTTCCGAGGAGGAATACCGTTTCTATACGGAACTGAAGCGTCGCACCGGGACCGCGCTGGAAGATAACGAATCCACTGCCGGGTTCGAACTGGGAGATATCAAGGTCCTCTTCGACAACGGGCAGATTCAGGTGTATCAGAGTGGTAAGCTAACAGGAACCTGCAGCATAAAGGAATTTTCGCGCCTTCCGAATGCGACCTTCCGAAGGTTACAGAGATATACGGACATGTCCCGGGAGGGGTTATAACGTGGGAGATTTTGAATTCATGTCTGCATCAAGGAGGACCACATCATGAGCCATGGACTGGATTGGTTTGAAGAGAGCTTTGATCTGGATGGAAGCGGGGATTTGGACCGGCTGGAGAGGACCTTTATGTTCGCCGCGATGGACGAAATTGATCAGGAAATGGCCGAGCGGGCAAAGGGTCGGGGCAGCTTCTCCGTTTTCGACGCGGACGACGAAGACGACGGACTCGACGAGGTCTATGGGGTCTATGACGACGAGGACGAGGATGATTAAGACAACAAACGCGAAACATTTACCAAGGAGGACCGCATCATGAGCCGTAAATTGGACTGGTTTGAAGAGCTTTTTGATCGGGATAAGAGCGGCGATCTGGACTGGCTGGAAAGGGCCTCTATGTTCGGCGCGATGGACGAGATTGATCAGGAAATGGCCGAGCGAGCGAAGAGCCGGAGCCGCTTCTCTACTTTCAACAAGGTCGACGCGGTCGACGAGGACGACGACGACGAGGACGACGACGATTCGTGATTGTTTGCCGGGAACCTTTTGGGGCCGAAACGGGTCTAAGGGGTAAATCTTCTTTTGGGGAGGACAAGCAATGAAAAAGACGATAGCGCTGGGACTGGCGCTGGTCTGTGTGATGGGACTGCTGGCGGGCTGTGGCCGGGCCGACACGACGGCGGACACCGCCCCTGCGGACAATTCGGCGGGCGCGGCCCAGACCGCGAGCGCGGGGGAAATCCCGGCGGACTCGATTCTGCTCTATCTCGAGGGGGACGAGGGCTGCGCGGCGCTGATGGAGGATATGGCGGCGGGGCGGATTCCCGTCGCGTGCAATGTGCTGTATGACGAGGGCGGCGGTCGGCCGATGGTGGACGTGACGGACGCGGAGACCGTGACGGAGCTGTATCATCTGCTGGCGCAGGTGACCGTGGCGGGACCGACGCAGGAATCCGTGACGGACTGCTATCATCACATTGTGTTCACGCTGCAGGACGGCAGCTCGGTCGGCTTCTCCTTTGAGGGCGACATCTGGTGCTGCGGCAGCGCGGCCGATGCCCGCGCCAAGGTGGAAAACACCCAGGCGCTCTGGCGTCTGGTCCGCGAGCTGCAGGACGCGAGCTGAAGCACGAAAACCGTTGAAACCAACCTGTGGACAAGTTTTTAGGGAACTTTTTTGCTTTATATCGCAAGAATAGTTCCCTAAAATTTGTTGTATTTTAGGGAACTTTATGATAATCTATCTACAACATAAGTTCCCTAAAGGAGAACATCATGAACGAATTTGACGAGATACAAAGGCTCTTACAGGACAAGGCGGATTATTTGGCAAGAATTCGCTTGATTCCGTATGATGGCTCACCGGAGGTAAAGGAGAACGCCGGCGGCAAATATCTGTATATTCGCAAACGGGTTGCCGGCAGGCTGACCTCAACCTATGTGGACGTTTTCTCAGATGAGCTGTATCAGCTGCTGCTCCGCAACGCCCGCGAGCTGCGGGAGCTGAAAAAGAACGTCCGGCGAATCGACAGGCAGTTGGCCGCGCTTGGCTATGTTTTCTCAGGGCTTGAACCCAGGGTCCTTGAGAATCTGGATTTTGCCAGGGCAAATATGAAGGCCAACATCTACGACCAGGCCATCCTGGAGGGCGTGGCCACCTCTTTTCCTCAAACAGAAGATATTATCGACAACGGGACCGTCAACGGCATGACGGCAACCGATATTCAGAAGATACTGAATCTGAAGCATGCATGGGAGTTCATTCTTGACCCGGATGTAATTCAGGCAAAATCGGATTATTATCTGCTATGCCACATAGCAAAGCTTGTAAACGAAGGATTCTTTGCCGACGGCGGACGAATACGCGGTGTTCCGGTTACCATAGGGGGAAGCAGCTATAAACCGCCCCTTCCCATTGAGTCGGTCGTAAAAGAACGAATCAACGAGATCCTGCACTCCGATAAAGAGGCCATCGACATTGCCATTGCGTTGTGCATGTACAGTATGAAGACGCAGGTTTTTCTGGACGGAAACAAGCGCGCGTCGGTCATCTTTGCAAACCATTATTTGATTTCTCACGGACAGGGATTTCTGGTGATACCGGAGGAACACGTACCGGAATTCAAAAAGAAGCTGGTGGCCTATTACGAGGGCGAGGAACCGGATGATATCCGCGCGTTTCTGAAAAAGAACTGCTGGAAAACATTCTGATACCCAAAACCATTCACCATCGGCCGCAACAGGGGCCTGGAAAGACGGCAGAAAAGGCGTACAATAGCCCCAATACTCATCGAAAGGACAAACCATGAAAACCATTCACGTGGCGGCGGCGGTGATTCGCCGCGGCGATACGATTTTTGCCACGGCGCGCGGCTATGGCGACTGGCGCGGCTGGTGGGAGTTTCCCGGCGGCAAGCTGGAGCCGGGCGAGACCGCGCCCGAGGCGCTGCGGCGCGAAATTCAAGAGGAGCTGGACGCGGAGATCCGCGTCGGGGCGCTTCTGGACACGGTGGAATACGACTACCCGGCGTTTCACGTCGTGCTCGACTGCTTCTGGGCGGAGCTGGTCGGCGACGGGGAGCCGGTGCTGCGGGAGGCGGAGGACGCCCGCTGGCTGACGGCGGAGACGCTGGAGGATGTGAAATGGCTCCCCTCCGACCTTGCGGTGCTGGACAAAATCCGCGCCGCGCTGATTTCATCCGATTCCGGGGAGGACAAAGCATGAAACGACGACTTACATTGCTGGCGGCGGCGCTGCTGTTGCTGCTGGGGGCGGCGCTGCTGACGGGCTGCGGCAGCGGAGACAGCGTGATTACCTCCGCCGCGGATCTGAACGGCCGCACGGTGGCGCTGTACACCGACTCGATGGTATACCACGTGCTGGTCAGCGATTACCCCGAAATCCGCACGCTGTCCATGACCTCGGTCTCGGACATGCTGCTGGCTCTGCGCCAGAACAAGATTGACGCCTTCTGCATGGACCGGCCGTCGGCCGCCGCGCTGCAGAAGACCGAGGGCGGCATCGCCATTTTGGACGAGGGCATCTGCCAATGCCATTCCGTCGCGTACTTCTCCGATTCGGACCAAAGCGACACGCTGCGGGAGCAATTTAACGCCATGCTGGCAGACCTCGAGTCGGACGGCACGCTCGCCGAGCTGGAGGAAAAGTGGTTTTACGGCGAGGAGGAGCCGGAGGGACTGGATTTCTCCACGCTGACGGGGGAAAACGGCACGGTCCGCGTGGGACTGGGCTGCGACAACTATCCGCATCTGTATCTGGCGTGCGAGGATCCGGCCGGGTACGAGGCGGAGCTGCTGTACCGGTTTTGCGAGCGGTACGGCTACGCGGCGGAGCTGCACTGCGTCTCCTGGGACGCCATGGCGACGGGCACCGCGACGGGTCTGTACGAAATCGGGTTCGGCAACATCATGTATTCCGGGGAATATTCCTCCGGCGTGAAGCCCTCCGAGCCGCTGTGCGAGTATGACATCGTGTTCATCGTGCGCGATGGGAGCGAGGAGGAGACGGAGCCCCTGGCGGACCGGATTCGCGACGGCTTCACCAAAACCTTCGTGACAGAGGACCGGTGGAAGCTGATTGCGCGCGGTCTGGGCGCGACGGCGGGGCTGACGGCGCTGGCGGTGGCGCTCGGCAGCGTGTTCGGCTTCGCGTTTTACATGGTCTGCCGGAAGGGCGGGCGCGCGGCGCGATTGGCGGAGAACGCCTATCTCGCCATCGTGCAGAAGCTGCCCTCGGTGCTGCTGCTGATGATATTCTGCTATGTGCTGTTTCGCAATTCCTCGGTGCCGATGTTCCTCATCAGCGTGTTTGCCTTCGCGTTTTTGTTCGGCGCGGACGTGCTGTCGGCGCTGAAAACGGCGGTCGGCGCCATCGACCCCGGACAGCGGCGCGCGGCGCTGGCTCTGGGATACACGGAGCGGCAGGCCTTTTACCGTCTGCTGATGCCGCAGGCGATGGGACTGTTCCTGCCCGCCTGGCGGGACGGGATTCTGGCGCTGCTCAAGGCCACGGCCATCGTGGGCTATGTGGCGGTACAGGATCTGACCATGGCGGCCAACCTCATCCGCGCGCGCACCTTTGAGCCGTTTTTATCGCTGATTGCCGTGGCGATTGTATACTTTCTGCTGGCGTGGCTGCTGCAGTGGCTGGCGGGGCGGATTATCTGCGCCGCGGACACGCGCCGCCGCAGCGAGCGTCGTATTTTGAAAGGGGTGAAGCGGGATGATTGAGCTGCGCCATGTATCCAAGGCCTTTGACACCGTGACGCCGCTGACCGACGTCAACGCCGTGATCGAGCCGGGCGATGTCATCAGCATCATCGGCCCCTCCGGCACGGGCAAGAGCACGCTTCTCAACTGCATCAATCTTCTCGACCCGCCCACCGGCGGCGAGATTTGGGTGGACGGTGAGTGCATCACCGCCCGGGGCTATCCCGCCGCGCGCGTACGCCGCAAGGTCGGCATGGTGTTCCAGAGCTTTCATCTGTTCCCTCATCTGACGGTGGTGGAGAACGTGATGAAGGCGCCGGTCACGCTGCTGGGGCTGTCCCGGACGGAAAGCTATCGCCGGGCGGTGGAGCTGCTGGACGAGGTGGGGCTGTCCGACCAGCGGATGAAATACCCCGACACGCTCTCCGGCGGCCAGAAACAGCGCGTCGCCATTGCCCGCGCGCTCGCCATGGAGCCCGCATATCTGCTCTTTGACGAGCCGACCTCCGCCCTCGACCCGCTGTCCGTGCGGGAGGTGCAGAGCGTCATCCGCCGCTTCGCCGACCGGGGCATGACCATGCTGATTGTGACGCATGACATGCTCTTCGCCCGCACGGTCGCCAACCGCGTGTTTTATATGGACGAGGGCATCATCTACGAGCAGGGCGCGCCGGAGGAACTTTTCGACCGGCCGCAGCGGGAAAAGACGCGTCTGTTCTTCCGCCGCAGCGGCGCCCACCGCCAGACGATTGTGCCCGGCAGCGAGGGCTATGCCGCCGCGCTGACCCCCGCCGTCGCCTTCTGCCGCGAGCGGAGGGTGCCCGCGGAGCGGTTCTACCGCGTGTGCGGCATCCTGGAGGAATTCATCGCGCTGACGCTGCCGCGTCTGTGCCCGGAGGGCAGCGCCGCCGAGCTGATGCTCGATTGCGCGGACGACGGCGCCGCGCTGAGCTTTGTCTATCCCGGCGAGCCGTATACGCCGGGCGTCAGCGAGCCGGACGAGATGACCGCCGGCCTCCTGCGCTCCTACGCCGCCGCGGCGGAAACCGCCACCCGCCCCGACGGCCGCCGCAGCGTTCTGTTCCGCATAAGCTGAAAATAACCGACAAAAAATTCGGGCTGCGCAGACCCACCGGTCTGCGCAGCCCTTTGCTATGGTTTGGTTTTGGAGTTTACCCTCTTAGTGGAGGTTGCTGAAATAACGATACAGGAAGGTCACGACCTGGGCGCGGGTGCAGGCGGCGTTCGGGGCGAA
>R18__coassemble_1866_pt1 | contig 17632 bp, 14 predicted proteins | sample R18__metabat2_low_PE_004 | metagenome-assembled genome bin R18
GCGAGGAACCCCCCGGAGGTTTCGGCGGCATTGACTGAACGCAATTCCCCGGCGAATAATTAAACGGCGTCCGCCTTGCCCCACACAAGGCAGACGACGGGATAAAAAACACCGCCCTTTCGAAAAGCGCTTTGCGCGATCCGAAAGGGCGGTTTTGGTTTGGGCAGCAGCGCATAACTCCGGTATGCAGGATGCGCCGGGAAATTTTTCGGCCTGCGCGCCATGCGAAGCGGGGGTTTTGCCCTCCGCTTTCTTTTTAAGGCGGGCGATTGCGTGCCGAAAAAGCGGGCGGCGCTGCCCTTGGTCAGGCTGTCAGCTTTTTCAGCAGCGGGAGGGCCACGCCGCCGAGGGCGTTGCCGAGGGTCATGACCAGAAGGTAGAGGAACGTTTTGCCGCTCCAGACCGAGGCCATGGAGAAATAATACATGTTGGCGACGCAGTGCTCAAAGCCGCAGAGGATGAAGACCGCCACACCAAAGAAGAGGGCCAAATATTTGCCCACCTGGTGGGGGTTATTGTTATAGCCGTCCACGGCGATGTAAATGAGCACGTTGCAGAAAAAGGCCAGGATGAAAATGCTCAGGACGGAATCGTCGAGCTTCGCCGCGCAGACCGTCCGGGCCCGCTCCGTCAGCGAGGGGCCGACCCGGGTCAGACTCTCGAGAAACGCCGTCAGCCAGGAGCCCGCCAGATTCCCCAGCCAGATGACCGGGATGTCCAGCGCGTAGGCTTTGTCCCGTTCGAAGACATAGCACACCTTGCCGGTATAGAGGGAAAAGCCGCGGGTGCAGACCGTGAACAGCCCCACCGTGAAAAACAGCGCGCCGAGAATTTTATTCTCCAGCGAGAGGAACACCGTCCCGCCGATGGCAATGCTCACGCCGGCCAGCAGACCGAGCAGAAAGGTTTTACCGACGTGCTTCATATCAGAAAAGACCCGTGATGACGCCGTTTTCGTCAACGTCGATTTTTTCCGCGGCGGGGACCTTCGGCAGACCGGGCATGGTCATGATGTCACCGGTCAGCGCCACGATGAAGCCGGCGCCGGCCGAAACCTTCAGATTGCGCACCTGGATGCGGAAGCCCTTCGGCGCGCCGAGCTTGGCCGCATCGTCGGAGAAGCTGTACTGCGTCTTGGCCACGCAGACCGGGAGCGAGCCGAAGCCGAGGCTCTCCAGCTCCGCTGCCTGCTTGACCGCGGCGCCGATGAGATCCACGCCGTCGGCGTGATAAACCTTGGTCGCGATGGCGGTGAGCTTATCGACGATGGAGCCGCCGTCCTCGTAGGAAAAGCGGAAGTTCTTCGGCTGCTCGCAGAGACGGACGACCTCCTCGGCCAGCGCCATGCCGCCCTCGCCGCCCTTGGCCCACACCTCGGACAGGGCCACGTTGACACCGAGCGCACGACAGCGTTCGGCAACAAGATCGAGCTCCGCTTTGGTATCCGTGGGGAAAGCGTTGATGGCCACAACACAGGGCAGACCGTAAACCCCGGTAATGTTTTCCACGTGCTGCAGAAGGTTCGGAAGACCCTTTTCGAGCGCGGTCAGATCCTCCTTCTGCAAATCGGCCTTTGCCGCGCCGCCGTGATGCTTGAGCGCGCGGACCGTGGCTACGACGACCACGGCATCCGGGCTAAGCCCCGCCATGCGGCACTTGATGTCCAGGAATTTCTCCGCGCCGAGGTCCGCGCCGAAGCCGGCCTCCGTCACGGCGTAGTCGCCGAGCTTGAGCGCCATGCGGGTGGCGGTCACGGAGTTGCAGCCGTGGGCGATGTTGGCAAAGGGTCCGCCGTGGATAAAGGCGGGGGTCCCCTCCAGCGTCTGGACCAGATTGGGCTTGAGCGCATCCTTCAAAAGAGCCGCCATGGCGCCCTGGGCGTTCAGCTGGGAGCAGGTCACGGGCTTGCCGTCATAGGTATAGCCCACAATGATGCGGCCCAGACGCAGCTTCAGATCGGGGATGTCGCTTGCCAGGCACAGGACCGCCATAATCTCCGAGGCGACGGTGATGTCAAAGCCGTCCTCGCGGGGGACGCCATTGGCTTTGCCGCCAAGACCGATCACGATGTTGCGAAGGGCGCGGTCGTTCATGTCCACGGCGCGCTTCCAGGTGATGCGGCGGGGGTCGATGCCCAGAGCATTGCCCTGCTGGATGTGGTTGTCAAGCATGGCGGCGAGCAGATTGTTCGCCGCGCCGATGGCGTGGAAGTCCCCGGTAAAGTGGAGGTTGATGTCCTCCATGGGCACCACCTGGGCATAGCCGCCGCCGGCCGCGCCGCCCTTGACGCCGAACACGGGGCCCAGCGAGGGCTCGCGCAGGGCGACGATGGCGTTTTTGCCAATGCGGCGCAGACCGTCCGCCAGACCGACGGTGGTAGTCGTTTTGCCCTCGCCGGCGGGGGTCGGCGTGATGGCCGTGACCAGAATCAGCTTGCCGTCGGGACGGTCCGCCCGGTCGCGAAGGAGAGAATAGTCCACCTTGGCCTTGTAGTTGCCGTACTGCTCAAGATAGCTCTCGGGCACACCGGCGAGCTGCGCGATGTCACGGATGTGCTTTTTTTCGCAGGCCTGCGCGATTTCAATATCGGATTTGTAAGTCATAGCGAAAGACTCCTCTCTGAATTATCGAAAATATCGGACAGCCGCCTCGAACATGCGGATGTCATAGTTGCCGGGAACGTTTTTGTACAGATCGGCGCCGACGCGCTCGGCGTGGCCCATTTTGCCGAAGACACGGCCGTCCGGGGAGGTAATGCCCTCCACCGCGAGCAGCGAGCCGTTGGGGTTTGCGTCGATGTCCATGGAGGCATGGCCGTCCATATCGGCGTACTGGGTCGCAATCTGACCCGCGGCCGCCAGCGCGCGGATGAGCGGCTCGTCCGCCAGGAAGCGTCCCTCGCCGTGGGAAATCGGCACGGAGTACACCTCCCCCACGTGGGTCAGCGAAAGCCAGGGGGACCGGTTGGAGGCGATGCGGGTGCGTACGATGCGGGACTGATGCCGGGCGATGGTGTTGAAGGTCAACGTCGGGCAGTTTTCGTCCGTATCTATTATTTTACCATAGGGCACAAGCCCCAGTTTGATGAGCGCCTGGAAGCCGTTGCAGATGCCGCACATCAGACCGTCACGCCGGTCGAGAAGCTCGGTCACCTGCTCACGGACCGCCGCGTTGCGGAAAAAGGCCGTGATGAACTTGCCGCTGCCGTCCGGCTCGTCGCCGCCGGAGAAGCCGCCGGGCAGAAAGACCATCTGGCTTTGGCGCAGCGAGTCGGCAAAGCGGTCCACACTGCGGGCGATTTCCTCTGCCGAGCGGTTGCGGATGACGAAAATCTCCGGCTCGGCGCCGGCGTCGCGCATGGCCCGCGCGCTGTCATACTCGCAGTTGGTGCCGGGGAAGACCGGAATGAGAACCCGCGGCCGCACATGGCGGACAGCCGGAGCCGCCCGGCGGTCCGAAACAAAGGAGAAATCCTCTGCCGGCGAGTCGGACGAAGTCTCCGCCCGGGTGGGATAGACAGACTCGAGCGTGCCCTCCCACAGCGCGCACAGACGCGCGAGCGGGACGGACCGGTCGCCGCGGGAGATGGTCTTTTCCGCCACGGTGCAGCCGAGGATACGGCCCTCGGCCGGTTTTTCCGTCAGTTCCAGAAGGAAGGCGGCGTAATCCGGGGCAAAGAGTTCCTCGTCCGTTACCGAGGGGTCGAAGCGGAAGCCGATTTCGTTGCCGAGGGACATCTTCAAAACGGCGTCGGCCACGCCGCCCGCGGACGGCGTATAGCAGGCCACGGCCCTGCCGCTGCGAAGCAGCGAGGTGACCTCGGCCATGACGCACTTGAGCGATTCCGCCTCGGGCAGGCCGGCTGCGTCCGTCTGCGGCGCGAGGCGCAGAAGATAATGACCGGGCGCCTTGAATTCCGGCGAGACAATGTGCTCCGTCCGGTCCGTCGTGACCGCGAAGGAGACGAGCGTGGGCGGAACATCGAGTCTGTAGACCGATTCCGTCCCGTCCGGGGCGATGCGGCGCGTGTCAAAACTGCCGGACATGGAGTCCTTGCCGCCGATGGCGGCCACGCCAAGGCGCATCTGGGCCTCGAAGGCGCCGAGCAGCGCGCTGAGCGGTTTGCCCCAGCGGTCGGGGTCGCGGCCAAGCTTTTCAAAGTATTCCTGAAAGCTGAGATACACGTCCTCAAATGCGGCGCCCGACGCCACCAGTCGGCAGACGGATTCCACCACGGCGATATACGCCCCGTGATAGGGACTTTGCTCGGAAAGCGCCGGCTCAAAGCCCCACGCCATCAGCGAGCAGTCCCGGGTATGCTTGCTCTCCAGAGAAATTTTCTGCACCATGGCCTGAATCGGGGTCCGCTGGAAGCGGCCGCCGAAGGGCATCAGCACCGTGCCCGCGCCGATAGTGGAGTCAAAGCGTTCGCTCAACCCGCGGCGCGAGCAGCAGGCCAGCGAGGCGGCCATATTCTCAAACCCCTCCGCGAAGGAGGCGGGCAGAGTCGGCGCCGCGAGCGCGGGAGCCGCCGCCGCGACGGAGACATGCTTTTGCGCGCCGTTGGTATCGAGAAAGTCGCGGCGGAGCCGGACAATCGTCCGGCCGTTCCAGCGCATGGTCAGGAAGCGTTCCTCCGTGACCTCCGCCACGCGGCAGGCCATCAGATTCTCCTCCCCCGCCAGACGCAGGAAGGTCGGGGCGTCCTTTGCCTCCACGACCACCGCCATGCGCTCCTGGGACTCGCTGATGGCAAGCTCGGTACCGTCCAGACCGTCGTATTTTTTCGGTACGGCGTTCAAATCAATATCCAGCCCGTCGGCGAGCTCTCCGATGGCGACGGAAACGCCGCCGGCGCCGAAGTCGTTGCAGCGCTTGATAAGACGGCAGGCCTCGGGATTGCGGAACAGACGCTGGAGCTTGCGTTCCTCGGGGGCGTTGCCCTTTTGCACCTCGGCGCCGCAGGTATCCACGGAGTGGGCGTTGTGGGACTTGCTGGAGCCGGTGGCGCCGCCGATGCCGTCGCGGCCGGTCCCGCCGCCGAGCAGAATGACCACATCCCCGGGCGCCGGGCGCTCGCGGCGGACATTCGCGGCCGGCGCCGCGGCGACCACCGCGCCGATTTCCATCCGCTTGGCGGCATAGCCCGGGTGGTACAGCTCGTCCACCATGCCCGTGGCAAGACCAATCTGGTTGCCATAGGAGGAATAACCGTTGGCGGCGGTGGTGACAATCTTGCGCTGGGGCAGCTTGCCCTCAAGCGTTTCGGAAAGCGGGGCGCGGGGATCGGCGGCGCCGGTCAGACGCATCGCCGCATAGACATAGCCCCGACCGGACAGCGGATCGCGGATGGCGCCGCCGATGCAGGTGGCAGCCCCGCCGAAGGGCTCGATTTCCGTCGGATGGTTGTGGGTTTCGTTTTTAAACAGGAGCAGCCAGGGTTCCTCCACGCCGTCCGCCGTCACGGTGATTTTGACGGTGCAGGCGTTGATTTCCTCGCTCTCGTCGAGCTTGTCGAGCTTTCCCTCCGCCTTGAGACAGCGGGCGGCCAGCGTGCCGATGTCCATCAGACAAATCGGCTTGGTGCGGCCGATGGACTGACGCGCCGCCAGATAATCCCGCCACGCCGTCTCAAGCAGCGGGTCTGAAAAGCGCACGTCGTCAATCACCGTGTTGAAGGTTGTGTGACGGCAGTGGTCGGACCAGTAGGTATCGATGACGCGGATTTCCGTGATGGTCGGCTCGCGGCCCTCGCGGCGAAAATACTCCTGACAGAAGGCGATGTCGTCCCCGTCCATGGCAAGACCGAGCCGCGACACCATCGCCTCCAGCTCCTCGCGAGAGGCCTCGTTGAAGCCCTCCATCACAGAAACCGCCGACGGGGTGTCATAGACGGTTTCGAGCGTATCCGGCAGTGCAAGAGACGCCTCGCGCGCCTCCACCGGGTTGATGACATAGCGGCGGATGGCCGCGAGGTCTGTCTCCGTCAGATCGCCGTAGAGGGCGTAGACGCGGGCCGAACGCACAAGCGGACGCTCGCCCCGGGACAGAATCTGGACGCACTGCGCCGCCGAGTCCGCCCGCTGGTCAAACTGGCCGGGCAGATACTCCACCGCGAAAACATACGCTCCGGACAGGTCGGGATTGTCCGACGTCTCATCGAGCTGCGGCTCGGAAAACACCGTGCGGACGGCGTAGGCAAAAAGCTCCTCGGAAATATTCTCCGCGTCGTAGCGGTTGAGCACGCGCACGCGCTCGAGCGCCGTGATGCCGAGAAACGACCGCACATCCCGCAGCAGAGCGCGCGCCTCGTTGGCAAGGGGCGGCTTTTTCTCCGTATAAACTCGGTATACCATGGCTCAGCCCTCCTCTGCCGCGAGCGCGCGGGCGCCGATGTCCCGGCGATAAAAGGCATTGTCAAAATGAACCTGCCCGACGATTTCGTAGGCGCCGTCCACCGCTTGCCGCAGCGTATCCGCCGCGCAGACGCAGCCGAGCACGCGGCCGCCGTCGGTGACAAGACCGTCCGCTGTCTGTTTCGCCCCGGCCACGAACACCCGGTCGCGGACCGCCGCGGGGATGGTCAGCGGCAGACCCTTTTTATACGCCGTCGGATACCCCTCGGAGGCCATGATGACGCAGCAGGCGCTCTGCTTGCGAAAGCGGACGCCGGTTTTGGACAGCGTGCCGTAGGTCACGGACTGCATCACCTCGAGCAGATCGCTTTCCATCAGGGGCAGAACCACCTGGGTCTCCGGGTCGCCGAAGCGGCAGTTATACTCAATCACCTTTGGCCCGTCCTTTGTCAGCATCAGACCGAAATACAGGCAGCCGCGGAAGGGGCGCCCCTCGGCGTTCATTGCCGCAACGGTGGGCAGGAAGATTGTCTCCATGCACTCGGCCGCGATGGCCGGCGTATAGTAGGGATTCGGCGCGATGGTGCCCATGCCGCCGGTATTGAGACCGGTGTCCCCGTCCCCCGCGCGCTTATGGTCCATGGAGGACACCATGGGCAAAATGGTCTTTCCGTCGGTAAAGGTCAGCACCGTGACCTCGGGGCCCTCGAGATATTCCTCGATGACGACGGTTTCGCCGCTGGCGCCGAAGCGTTTGTCGCGCATCATGTCGAGCACCGCCCGGCGCGCCTCGTCGCGCGTGAAGGCAATCACCACGCCCTTGCCGAGCGCCAGACCGTCGGCCTTGATGACCGTGGGAATGGGCGCGGTTTCGACATAGGCAAGCGCCGCGTCCGGGTCCGTGAAAATTTCGTACGCCGCGGTGGGGATGCCGTATTTTTTCATCAGATTTTTGGAAAAGGCCTTGCTGCCCTCGATGATGGCCGCCTTCGCCTCCGGGCCGAAGCAGGGCACGCCGATTTTCTCCAGCGCGTCCACGCAGCCGAGCACCAGCGGGTCATCCGGCGCCACCACCGCGTAGTCCACAGCGTGGTCCCGGGCAAAAGAGACGATGCCGTCGATATCCTTTGCCGCAATGGGGACGCACTCGGCATCCGCCGCGATGCCCCCGTTGCCGGGCAGAGCCCAGATGTGCGAAACCATCGGGCTTTGTTTGAGCTTTTGGATAATGGCATGCTCGCGGCCGCCGCCGCCCACAACCATAACATTCATGACTTTCGTTCTCCCCCGTCAAAAAATCAATGATGGAACAGACGCATACCGGTGAAGGCCATCACCATGCCGTAACGGTCCGCCGTTTCGATGACGTTGTCGTCCCGGATGGAGCCGCCGGGCTCGGCGATATACTGCACGCCGGACTTGCGGGCGCGCTCCACGTTGTCCCCGAAGGGGAAGAAGGCGTCGCTGCCCACGGACACGCCGCTCTGGGTCGCAATCCAGGCTTTCTTTTCCTCCGCCGTGAGAGGCTCGGGACGGGAGGTGAACAGACGCTGCCACTCGCCGTCGCGCAGGACATCCTCCATCTCGTCGGAAGTATACACATCGATGGCGTTGTCGCGGTCCGGACGACGGATGCCCTCTTTGAAGGGAAGAGAGAGTACCTTCGGATGACTGCGCATGTACCAGTTGTCCGCCTTCTGGCCCGCCAGACGCGTGCAGTGGATGCGGCTTTGCTGGCCGGCGCCCACACCGATGGCCTGGCCGTCCTTGACATAGCAGACGGAATTGGACTGGGTATACTTGAGCGTGATAAGAGCGACAATCAGATCGACCTTCGCCGCCTCGGGGAGGTCCTTGTTCGCCGTGACGATGTTTTCCAGCAGAGAGGCGTCGATTTTGAAGTTGTTGCGCCCCTGTTCAAAGGTGACGCCGAAGACATCCTTGAGCTCCTGCGCGGCGGGAACATAATCCGGGTCGATGCGGACGACATTGTAATTGCCCTTCTTCTTCGTGCAGAGAATGGCAAGGGCCTCATCGGTATAGGAGGGGGCAATGATGCCGTCGGAGACCTCCTCCTTCAGATACAGGGCGGTGGCGGCATCGCACTCATCGGACAGGGCCGCCCAGTCGCCGTAGGAGCACAGACGGTCGGCGCCGCGGGCGCGGATATAGGCGCAGGCGATGGGCGACAGCTCCGCCTCCGGCGCCACGAAATAAATCCGGCGGTCGGTTTCCGTCAGAGGCAGCCCCACGGCGGCGCCCGCCGGGGACACGTGCTTAAACGACGCGGCGGAGGGCAGACCGGTGGCCTGCTTGAGCTCCTTAACAAGCTGCCAGGAGTTGAAGGCATCCAAAAGATTGATAAACCCCGGGCGGCCGTTGAGCACCTCGATGGGCAGGGCGCTGCCGTCGCGCATGAAGATGCGGGCCGGCTTCTGGTTCGGGTTGCAGCCGTATTTCAGTTCGAGCTCCGTCATGGTTCAGTCCCCCTTGTGTTTGTTATAAATGGTCACGGCTCCGCCCACGTTGGCATAGAGCGAAACCTTGTTGTCGGCGTTGAGCGCCGCCCACACCTCCGCCGCGGACGGAAGCGTGACCTCCTTCGGCTCGCCGGTAAAGGTCGGGAGCGGACTGCCGTCCCCGTCATAGGTGGAGAGGAAATACCCCTTGCCCTCTTCGCAGCCCTCATAGCAGAAAAATTCCCGCAGACAGCGGCCGTCCCGATGCTTGAGAATGGACAGTTCAAAGCGGCCGTCGTCATAGAGCATGGCGGAGATGCGCGGGGTAAAGTTCGGCTCGTCCGGCTCGTACTCGCGCGTCATCAGCGCGGCGCGAAAGTCGCCCGCGTCGCGGATGGTGTCCGTCTGGTCGCCGTTGGTCACAATCAGACCCTCGGCCGTTCGGCGCACCGGATGATAGATAATCAGACTGGGGTCCGCCATTTTGGCGGGGTCAAAGGCCTCGGTCCGGATGCCGTCCTCCGTGGGGACAAAAATCCGGTTCCGGCTGTTTTCGCTGCGCCCCATGATGAAATAATACACGCAGTCTTTTCCCACCACGATGCCGCGGCCGGGATAGGGATTGCTCCGCAGAAGCTCCAGTAGATCCGTCATATGCCGATACCATCCTCTCTATCATGATTTTTTTGTTGTATGATTTGGGCGCTGACCAGTTCGGCCGCGCGGGGTAAAAGCTCCCATTCCGCCTGTTCCATGACGCGGCGCTGCAGCGTCTCGGGGGTATCCCCCGGCTCCACGGACACGGGCTTTTGAAGAAGAATCTCGCCGCCGTCCGGGATTTCGTTGACAAAATGGACGGTGGCGCCGGTCACGCGGACGCCGCGGTTCAGCGCCGCCTCGTGAACGCGAAGACCGTAAAATCCCTCGCCGCAGAAGGAGGGAATCAAAGACGGGTGCACATTGATAATCCGCCGGTCATAGCGGCGGACAAAGCGCTCGCTTAGTATGCTCAGAAAGCCGGCCAGAATGATCAGATCGATATTCTCCCGCTCCAGACGCTGCAAAAGCGCCTCTTCAAAGCCCTCCGCTCCGCCGCAGGCGCGGCGGGTCAGCACGCAGCTCGGCACGCCCGCCCGTTCGGCCCGCTGCAGGGCAAAGGCGTCCTCGCGATTGGAAACCACCAGAACAATCCGCCCGGAGGGGATGCGCCCCGCCGCCTCGGCGTCCAGAAGCGCTTGCAGATTGGTGCCGCCGCCGGAGACCAGCACGGCGATGCGCGCCTTCGTCTGCGTCAGCATATGATTACGCGCTCCTCTCCGGCGCGGACCTCGCCGATGATGCGGGCCGGCTGGCCGGCCTGCGCCAGGGCGCGAAGCGCGCTGTCCACCGTCTCCGGGGAGACAATCAGACTCATGCCGACGCCCATGTTGTAGGTGTTGAACATATCCCGTTCGGGGATATGGCCCGTCCTTTGCAGCAGGTCGAAAATCGGGGGGACGGACAGCGCCGCCTTTTCGATGCGGGCGCCGAGCCCCTCCGGAATGGCGCGGGGCAGATTCTCATAAAAGCCGCCACCGGTGATGTGGCTGATGCCGCGGATATCCGCCGCCTCCAGCGCCGCCAACACCGGCCGGACGTAGATGCGCGTCGGCGTCAGAAGCGCCTCGCCCAGCGTGGTACCGAGCTCGGGTATTGTGCGGCCGAGGTCCGCGCGCTCCACGTCGAAGACCTTGCGCACAAGAGAGTAGCCGTTGGAGTGGATGCCGCTGGAATCGAGCGCCAGGATGACATCCCCCGTCTGCATGCGGGTGTTATCGAGCAGCTTTTCCCGATCGGCCAACCCCACGGAAAAGCCCGCCAGGTCATAGTCCTCCGGCGCCATGACACCGGGATGCTCCGCCGTCTCGCCGCCGATTAAGGCGCAGCCGGCCTGTACACAGCCCTCCGCCACGCCGGATACCAGCGCCGCCACCTTGTCCGGGTCGTTGCGGCCGATGGCGATGTAGTCCAGGAAAAACAGCGGCTTTGCCCCGCAGCAGATGATATCGTTGACGCACATGGCCACGCAGTCGATGCCGACCGTGTCGTGGCGGTCCATCAGCTGGGCGATGCGCTGCTTGGTGCCGACGCCGTCCGTCCCGGACACCAGCACGGGCTCTTTCATGCCCGCCACCGGCGGGGCAAACAGACCGCCGAAGCCGCCGATATCGGACAGGACGCCCGGAATGAGCGTGCGGTCAATGTGACGCTTCATCTTTTTCACGCCCTCGTAGCCGGCCTCGATGTTGACGCCGGCCGCGGCGTAGGAGGCAGAATGGGAATCGGTCATGTGTCGTCTTCCTTTCCGGTCCAGCAGTAGGTGCAGACCTTGTCCCGGTCAATGCCGATGGCCTCGAGCAGGCCGTCGATGGACTGATACTCCAGCGAGTCAAAGCCCATCTGCTCGCAGATGGTATGCAGCAGACAGCGGCCGCGCTCGGTGGTGCCGTCCGCGTATTCCGCCAGATGGGCGTCGCCCGCCTCCCCCTCCAGCTCGCGCACCACGCGGCGGGCCAGCAGATCCATATCGGAATTGCTGCGGGTGAAGTTGAGGTATTTGCAGGCGTACATGATGGGCGGGCAGGCGGAGCGCATGTGCACCTCCTCCGCCCCGGAATCGTAGAGAAATTCCACCGTCTCCCGCAGCTGCGTGCCGCGCACGATGGAGTCGTCCACAAACAGGAGCTTTTTGCCCTCAATCAGCTCCGGCACGGGGATTTGTTTCATGTGGGCCACGCGGCTGCGCACCGCCTGGTCCGCGGACAGAAAGGACCGGGGCCAGGTGGGCGTATACTTCACGAAGGGACGGGCCAGCGGCTTGCCGCTGCGGTTGGCAAAGCCGATGGCGTGCGGCACGCCGGAATCCGGCACACCGGCCACATAGTCCACCTTGGGCAGACGACCGCGGGCCGTTTCGTCCCGGGCCATAATCTCGCCGTTGCGGTAGCGCATGACCTCGACATTGACGCCCTCGTAATTGGAGTTCGGGTAGCCGTAATAGGTCCAGAGAAAGGCGCAGATGCGCATCTTATCCCGCGCGGGCGACAGCGTCTGCACACCCTCCGGCGTCACGCGGACAACCTCCTGCGGGCCCAGCTCGTAAGCATGGTGGTAGCCGAGCTTCTGGTAGGCAAAAGACTCGAAGGCAACGCAATATCCCTCCCCGTCGGCGCCCACCAACACCGGCAGACGGCCCATGCGGTCGCGGGCGGCGAGAAGCTCGCCCCGGTCGGTCATCAGCAGCATCGACATCGAGCCGTCAATCTGCTCCTGCGCGTAGAGGATGCCCTCGGAAAAGCTGTCCTTTTCGTTGATGAGCGCCGCCACCAGCTCCGTGGTGTTGACCCGGCCGGAGCTCATGGCCATGAACTGGTGCCCGTGGGCGGAGAAATAACGCTCGACCAGCTGCTCGGCGTTGTTGATCCGGCCGACGGTGGTGATGGCGTAAACGCCCAGATGCGAGCGCACCAAAAGAGGCTGCGGGTCGCTGTCGCTGATGCAGCCGATGCCGCAGGTTCCGCCGAAGCGGGGCAAGTCGTTCTCGAACTTTGTGCGGAAGGGGGTGTTCTCGATGGAATGAATCTGGCGCTCAAAGCCCGACTCGCGGTTCCAGACCGCCATGCCCGCGTTGCGGGTTCCCAGATGCGAGTGGTAATCCGTCCCGAAAAAGACGTCCAGCGTCACGTCCCGGGTGGATACCGCGCCGAAAAAGCCGCCCATTACGCAAAGAACAGCGCGGCCAGATCCATGGGCTGGATATACTCGCCGCCGCGGTACACGCGCATGTTGCCGGAGGCAATCTCGTCGATGAGCATGACGTTGCCGTCCGCGTCATAGCCGAACTCGAACTTGATATCGTACAGCTCGAGACCCCGGGCCGCCAGCTCCTCCGCCACGATGGCGGTAATCTCGCGGGTCTGGGTACGGATGGCGTCATACTGCTCCGCGGTCATGACGCCCAGCGCGATAAGACCATCCTCCGTCACCAGCGGATCGCCCTTTTCGTCGTTTTTGAACGTGGTCTCGACATAGGCGGGCAGCGCCGCGCCCTCGGCCACATAGTCGCTGTAGCGGCGGTAGAAGCTGCCCACCGCGCGGTAGCGGCAGATGACCTCGAGTCCCTTGCCGAACACGCGGGCCGGAAGAACCTCCATCGTGGTGGCGGCCAGGTCCGCGGAGACATAGTGGGTCGGAATGCCGGCGGCCCGGACTTTTTCAAAGAAATACATGCTCATGCGCAGATTGACGTCGCCCACGCCCTCGATGGTCAGACCCACGCTGTTCTCGCCCGGATCGAACACGCCGTCCTTTCCGGTGCAGTCGTCCTTGAACTTGAGCAGATAGTGGCCGTTCGGCAGAGCGAACACGTCCTTTGTCTTTCCCGTATAAACCAGTTCCATGATATATCCTCCGAAAATTATTCGTTGTTTTGGTTTGCAAGCTCGCGGTCCTTGCGAAGAATGTCCTCCGCCGCGCGGCGGCGGCTTTCCTCCAGCCGTTCCGTCAGCGCGGGGTCATCGAGCGCCAGAATCTGGGCCGCGAGATAGGCGGCGTTTTTCGCCCCGTCCACCGCCACGGTCGCCACGGGGATGCCGGAGGGCATCTGCACCGTAGCCAGCAGCGCGTCCAGACCCTGCAGCGTGGAGGCAATGGGAATGCCGATAACCGGCAGTGTGGTGGCCGCCGCCAGCGCGCCCGCCAGGTGCGCCGCCATCCCGGCCGCGGCCACAATGACGCCAAAGCCGTTGGCCCGCGCGCTCTCGGCAAATTGACGCGCCTGCAGCGGCGTGCGGTGGGCGGAATAGACATGCATCTCGTACGGGACGGAAAGCTCCGTCAGTACGTCGGCGCACTTTTGGACCACGGGAAGGTCACTGGTGCTGCCCATGACAATCGCGACTTTTTTCATTGGTAGTGGTCTCCTTTAAAAACAAAAAAAGGGTGCACAAAGCTCTGCAAAGCTGTGTGCGCCCAGACGGTCGGCAATCAAGGGACCCAATGGGTCCAACGCCCCGCTGTCTGCTTCTCTGTGGTGCTCCACATTCTTCCGTCAGTTGCAGACAGGCAGTTGGATTGTAAAAAAACACGCCGTAAAAAAAGAAAGGCCCGAAGGGAACGCCATGCATGCAGGGAAAAAAACCTTGCGAAACCGGAACCCGTCGGGTACAACCTCAATATCTCTTACGCTCTGATTGTACAATCCGCAAAGAGGATTTGTCAACGACGAAAATCCATCGACGCGCATTTTCGCCGTTTCGCCCAAAATTGCCGAATGCGGGGCGCGATTCTTGGCAGGAATGCCCCCGAGGCAGCGAGCGGGGCTTGCACTTTTGCGTCGATGGATTTACAATGGACTTCTCTTTTCCCGGCCCGGGGCCGAAACGAAATTCACGGGAGACATCATGGACAACAATCCGCTTCACAATTATCCGCTGATTGCCGCCTGCAGCGGGTGGCTGCTGGCGCAGGTCATCAAATTCATACTCAACGCCATCCTCAACCACGAGCTGCAGCCGGAGCGCCTGTGGGGCAACGGCGGCATGCCAAGCTCCCACAGCGCGACGGTGTGCGCGCTGACTGTCGCCGCGGCGGTGCAGTACGGACTTGCGTCGTTCCCCTTCGCCATCAGTCTGGTTCTGGCGGCCGTGGTCATGACGGACGCCGCCGGGGTCCGTCTGGAGACCGGCAAGCAGGCAAAGCTTCTGAACATGCTGACGGAATCGCTGCTGCGCAAGCACGAGCCCGGCGAGACAAATCCTCTTCCGCTCAAGGAGCTGATCGGTCACACGCCGCTGCAGGTGCTGGTCGGCGCGCTGCTCGGAGCCGGAATCGGGCTTGGTCTCGGCGCCATATACGGTCTTCTCTGAAACAAAATAAAAAAAACATATCCGCCCCTTCGATCGACACAAACGCCGACCCGGGGGCGGATATGATTTATTCCTCCGGAAGAGCCGCGCGTTTTTTCCAGCGGCCGGAGAAGAAAAAGACAAAGCCGATAATCACCTGGAGCGCCGAGGCCAGCGGCAGCGCATAGCCGATGCCGAGCAGACCCGCGTCATACAGACGGACGATCAGAAGCGTCGCCGGAATACGCACGGCATAGGTGGAAACGACATTGTTGACCAGCGTCAGCTTCGTGTGGCCGGTGCCGTTGATAAAGCCGTTCACGCAAAAGGCCAGCGAGCAGAGAATGTATTCATACTTATACCCGGCATAATAATCCACGCCGGCCTCGATGACGCCGCTGTCGGCGGAGAAAATGCCCACCATCTTTTCCGGGCAGAGCAGTCCCAGCAGGAAAAAGCAGACCGCGAAGCACTCGCTGAGCAGCACGCCGAACCACAGACAGCGCACGGCGCGCCGGTACTCCCCCGCCCCGATATTCTGCGCCGCCATGGCAGAGATGGACGCGTTGAAGGAATTGGTCGGAATGGTCGCGAAGAGGAAGATTTTGTCCAGAATGCCGGCCGCCGCGGAGGCGTTCAGTCCAAAGCCGTTGATAATCCCCTCGAGAATGATAAACGAGAACATGACCAGCACTTCCTGCAGCGCCACGGGAATGCCGACGCGCAGCAGCGGCGCCGTCTGGTCCCGGTCCAGGCGGTGGCTTTTGGGACGAAAATCAAAGGGAAAGCCCCGCCGCCGGACGTGCACCATGCCGAACACCATGCAGAACACCTGCGCCAGCGTGGTCGCGAGCGCCGCGCCCGCCGCGCCCATATGCAACACCGCCACCAGAAGCAAATCTCCGAGCACATTCAGCACACAGGCCACGCCGACAAACAGCAGCGGCGATTTTGAATCCCCAACCCCGCGCAAAACGCCGGAGAGCATGTTATACCCGGACTGGAACACATACCCGACGCTGCAGATGAGCATATAAGCGATCGCCCCCTGCATGGCCTCCGCCGGGGTGTTGATCCAGCGAAGCAGCGGCACCGTCAGCGCGGCGACCACCACAACCAGCGCCGCCCCGACAATCCACGCAAGGGAAAACGCGTTCGCGCACACCGTGCCCAGCGACTGCTTGTCCCCCGCTCCGAAGCGCTGACCGACAACGACCGTCGCGCCGACGGACAGACCGATCAAAAGCATCAGGAACGTGGCGATAACCATGCTCGAAACCGACACGGCCGACACGTCCGCCGTCGAGCCGAAGCGCCCGACGATATACAGATCCACCATGCCGTAGAGCGTCTGAATCAGATTCGCCCCGATAAACGGCAGGGTAAAGCTCCACAGGCGGCGAAACACACTGCCCTGTGTCAGATCATTTTCGATTTTCTTCATTCCCATCTCCCGGTTTGAAGCACATCAAATATACAACAGCTCTTTGGCCTGCTGCCGCAGCTCGGCGCGGAAGTCCGGATGGGCAATGGCGATGAGCTGCTCGGCGCGCTCGCGGACGGTGCGGCCGCACAGCCGCGCCACGCCGTATTCCGTGATGACGATATCCACCGCGTTGCGGCTGATGGAAACCGCCGCGCCGGGCGTCAGCATCGGCTTGATCTTGGAAATGGTCCCGTTTTTGGCCGTGGAGGCCATGGCGATGATGCTGCGCCCGCCCTTGGAGTGCAGCGCGCCGTAGGCAAAGTCGAAGGCGCCGCCCGTGCCGGAATACTGCCGGGTGCCGATGCTCTCGGAGCAGACCTGCCCCGTCAGATCCATCTCCATCGCCGTATTGAGGGAGACCATATTGTCGATTTGCGAGATAAGGAAGGGGTCGTTCGTATAGCTCGCCGGGCGGAACTGAATGGCGGGGTCCCGCGCCAGAAGAGAATAGAGCGTCTCGTTGCCCATGACAAAGGTGGCGACATGCAGCCCCGTGTCGATGTTCTTGCGCGCGCCGGTCAGATTGCCGTGCTCAATCAGCTCGCCCATCACCGGGGAGAAAAGCTCCGAGTGCAGTCCGAGATCGTTTTTATCCAGGAACGACCGCCCGACCAGATCCGGCAGCGCGCCGAGACCGAGCTGGATGCAGTCCCCGTCCCGGACCATCCCGGCCGCATAGCCGCCAATCAGCCGGTCGGTTTCCGTCGGCTCGGACGAGGGGAATTCCTTGAGCGGACGGTCCACCTCAAAGAGCATGTCCACCCGGTCGACGGGAATCTGCAGCGAGCCGTGGAAGCGATGCTGGCGGGCGTTGACCTCGAGAATGACGACCTTCGCGTTTTCAAAGCAGCCGTATTCCCACATGCCGCAGCCGGAGACGGAGAACATGCCGTTGTCATCCATCGGCGTGGCCTGGGCCACAAACACGTCAATGCCGCGGACCCGCGCCTGATTGTCGATGAAATCATGCAGAAAGCAGGGAATGTGCGTGGCGTTGCCCATGGCGGCCGCCTGCCGCAGCGGCGCGTCAAAGAGGTGTCCCATCACCTGCACATGCCGGGCCAGGTCCGGCATCGTCAGAAAGGGATACTCGTTGTCGCTGCGTCCCTTGTGCATGGTGACATCCTCCAGCCGGGGCACCGCCCGGTGAAAATGCTCCAGAAAGGTCTGCGGCTCGCACAAAACCCCCGCCGTAAAAATCGTCTGCCCGCTCCGAAGCGAGTCCACCACGTGGTCCACATCGGTCTTTTTGCTGTCGTAAATTGCTTTATAATCCATAGAAGTCATCGCATTCATTCCGTTTCCGATAAAATTCGATTTGCCGCCCCCTCGTCCGGGGTGAAAAGGCAGAGCGCACAATCCTAATGATTATACCATCGACGACCGATGAATACCACATTTTTTTGCATACATCCACACTTTACAAAAAATGCATCCCCCGCCGGG
>R18__coassemble_1890_pt1 | contig 17098 bp, 13 predicted proteins | sample R18__metabat2_low_PE_004 | metagenome-assembled genome bin R18
AATCCAACGGCACCGTCCGCAAAACGCTGGTCACCGGCTATGAAACCCCGGTGTATGAGCTCGACGGCAAGATGTACAGCTTTGACACCACGGACGGTCATCTGCGCGTGAACGAATACTATACCTGCCTGTACTTCGGCGCGGACGGCGCCTATACCTCGGGCGACAGCGAGCTCGACGCGCTGGTGGACAATTTCCTTGCCACTAAGACCGAAAACTTCCTCTATTGGCTGAAAACCGGTCAGATTACCTATTATCTGTCCTCCTTCTCCTCCATGTGCGCCCAGCGCCAGCGTCTGTATGCCACCTATCTTGGCATGCGCGACAACGACAAACAATACTCCACACTGCCCGGCGGAACTAATCCGCGGTACTGCAACTACGACCGAACTCTCACCGGGGACGCCAAGTATTTTCTGAAATACTCGATGGGCGACTGCTGCTACTTTGCCGCCGCCATGACCATTCTGGCCCGCCGCTGCGGCTATAACGTCAATTACCAGTACGGCTATGTCGGCTCCAGCAAGCATGCCTGGGAGGTCATCACCTACCCGAGCGGCGCTTCCTACATCATGGACGTGGAACAGGAATGGGCCTATCTCTTCGGCGGCCAATCCGGCAGCGGCGGCCGCTACTCCACCACCAACACCTATGTTCCCTGCTTCTATCTGACCAAGAGCGGCACCTATTGGGGCGCCTACACCTGGTCTTACGCCCAAAACACGGTCTTTTAACAAAACAAAAGGAGCTTTCAGCATGTTGATTGATTTTTCTCCCGCCGGGGAGCAGGCGCTGGAACACTTCAAGGACGGCGCCGGCATCACCCACGCCATCATGCATGTGGACGACAACGGCCGCGTCATGCATGGACGACTCACCCCCGGCTGTTCCATCGGGATGCACACCCACACGGGCAGCTACGAGGTGGTCTATGTCATCAGCGGGACGGGAACGGCCCTCTACGACGACACAAAGGAGCCTCTCGCTCCCGGCACCTGCCACTACTGCCCGCCCGATCACGCCCACAGTCTGGTCAACACCGGCACGGAGGACCTCGTCTTCTTCGCCGTGGTCCCGAACTGCTGAGACACCCTCCGGGTACCAAAAAAAGAACGCCTCCGGTCGGAAGCGTTCTTTTTTTGGGGCAACACCGCACAATTCTCGGCACGCAATATGCTTGGAAATATTTCCGGCAGATTTCACAAAAATGCTCGGCAATACACAAAGTATTCCCTGCGCTTTTTGTTTTATCTGCCGAAAAATTTCCCGGCGCATCTTACGCACCAGAATTATGCGGTGTTGCCTCAGAATTTTTTAAGCGTGTGGACCAGGTTCGCCACGTCGATGGGCTTTTGCAGAAAGTCGTTCATCCCGGCGGCGAGGCAGCGCTCCTCGAGATCCTTATCGCGGTTGGCCGTCAGCGCGACAATGGGCACGGTCTTCGCGCCCTTCACGGACAGAGCGCGGATGGCCTTTGTGGCCTCCAGCCCGTCCATCACCGGCATCAGCACGTCCATCAAAATAACGTCAAACCGGCCGCCATCGGCCGCAAAACGATCCACAGCCTCCCGGCCGTTCACGGCCTCGGTCACCAGAGCGCCGTCGTCCTCCAGCGCGTCGCACGCCATCTCGCGGTTGAGGTCACTGTCCTCCACCAGCAGCACGCGCAGACCACGCAGCGCGTTCTCGTCCACCTCGGAGCTGTAGACCGCCAGTGGGTCGCTCAACTGGTTTTCAAACGATTCGCGGACGTCGCGGAAGCAGCGCAGCAGCTTTTCGGAGAACTGGCCGCACTGGCCGGAGCAGATCATATCAAAGGCCTGTTCCGGGCTGAAGGGGGGCTTGTACACCCGTTCGGTCACCAGCGCGTCGTAGCAGTCGGCCAGGGACACAATCTGGGCGGAGATAGGAATCTCGTCCCCCACCAGACCGTCGGGATAGCCGCTGCCGTCGTATTTCTCGTGGTGCCAGCGGCAGATTTCCATGCTGAATTGCTTGTACATATCGTCCCAGTCGGCGGGGATGAGCTTGAGGATTTCACAGCCGCGGACGGTATGGGTTTTCATGATTTCGAATTCCTCCGGCGTCAGACGGCCGGGCTTGAGAAGGATGGTGTCGGAGATCATAATCTTGCCCACGTCGTGCAGCACGCTGGCCGAGGCGATAAAGCCGATTTTGCGGTCCGTCAGCTCGTACTCCGGGCAGGTCTCCATCACCCTCTGGGCCAGAAGCCAGGTAAAGCTCTTCACCCGGTGGACATGCTCGCCACTGGCCTCGTCACGGGCCTCCACCAGACCGGCCGTGAAGCCGACCAGACCGTCGTTCATGGCGGCAAGATTGCGGCTTTGGGCCTCCAGCTCCGCCTCTCTGGCGTAGTAGCGGCGGGACATATTCTCGCCGATGAACAGGACAAACGCCGCGAACACCGTCAGTTCCAGCAGCATCCACAGCCAGGTCCGACTGCCCACGAGGATCAGACACAGCGCAAGCCCCGCGAACACCACGCCGCACGCCGCGTACAGCAGGGGCAGAAGATGTTTCTTTTTCCCATTGGCTTTGGAAAACAGGCTCACGCTCTCACCTCCCCGGTCGTCTCTTGACTGTTTGCATACTTTAATCCTTCGAATGATAGCACAAATTCCCGCCGGTGACAACCCCCTGTTGGCCGGGTGTTGCAGTTCCGTTTTAACGGTGGTAAAATGGGTTTGTTTTCTGATCGCTGCAAGGAGTAGGTTCCATGGTAAGCATTCTGCCATATCTGCTGCCGATGGCGTTGGCAGTCGTCATAAGCATCTGGTTTATCCGCTGGGTCGGGCTGCGCCGCCGGGCCCCGCTTGCCCCCATGCCGAAGCGGGTCGAGCGCCGCATGGGCCGCGCCGATTGGATTGCCATGGGCATCGTCACGGTGTGCTACGGGTTTCTGGCCTTTCTGAATCTCGGCAGCACCGAGGCGCCGCAGAGCTTCTGTCATTTTGAGGACTGGGGCACCACGGTCACCATTTCCTTCGACGACGAGACAGAGCTCTCCGGGCTTCGCTATTACTGCGGGCTGAACACCGGCAATTATTACATCGACGTCTCCGCAGACGGCGAGACCTGGACCCGCATCCTCAACGCCGACGACTCCACCCCCATGCCCCAGAGCTACACGCTGCTCTTCCGCTGGAACGAGGCCGTCTGGGACACGACGGAGCCGGTGAAGTATCTGTGCATCACGTCCGACTGCGAGCTGTGGCTGGGCGAGGTCGTGCTGCTCGATGCGGACGGCTGCGCCATCGACCCGTCGCATTTTTCCACCGACGGGGCGGAGCTTTTTGACGAGCAGGACACGATCCCCGCCTCCTACTCTTATCTCAACGGCACCTATTTCGACGAGATTTACCACGCCCGGACCGCCTATGAGCATCTGCAGGGGGCCTGGCCGTACGAAATCACCCATCCCCCGCTCGGCAAGCTGATCATCGGACTGGGCATCCGGCTGTTCGGCATGACGCCGTTCGGCTGGCGCTTTTCGGGGACGCTGTTCGGCGTTTTGATGGTACCGGTGATGTATATTTTCCTCAAAAAGCTCTTCGGCTCGTTCGCGGCCGCCTACGCGGGGACCACGGTCTTCGCCTTTGACTTCATGCACTTTGCCCAGACCCGCATCGCCACGATTGACACCTACGCCGTGTTCTTTCTGCTGCTGATGTATCTATTCATGTACTGCTGGCTGACGGAGACGGACGGACGGCGGCAGCTGCTGTGGCTGGGGCTGTGCGGGCTGAGCTTTGGGCTGGGCGCCGCGAGCAAGTGGACGGTGCTTTACGGCGGGGCGGGACTGGCGGTCATATGGCTGGGCGTCTGGCTGGTCCGGCTGCTGCGGCGCGAGGGACGCGCAAGCTTTGGCTCCTTTGTGAAAAACGCGCTGTGGTGCTGTCTGTTCTTCGTTGTAATTCCGGCTCTGATCTATTATTTCAGCTATGCTTCCTACGCCCCGTCGCAGGGCATAAAAGGCCCCTTCTCCCGCGGGTATCTGCAGCTGGTACTGAATAACCAATCATATATGTTCAACTACCACAGCAAGCTGGTCGCGGAGCACAGCTTCTCGAGCAGCTGGTACCAGTGGCTGGTGGACGCAAGACCCATTCTCTATTACGCCGATTACGGCGCGGACGGCACGCGTTCGACGATTTCCTCGTTCAACAGCCCGCTGCTGTGCTGGGCGGGGCTGCTGTCGCTGGGCGGCTGCGTGTGGCTGAGTCTTCGGGGGGACCGAAGGGCGATGTTCATCACCGTTGCCTACGCGGCCAATCTGATCCCCTGGCTTGCCGTGTCACGGCTGACCTTTGCGTATCATTACTTCCCCTGCAGCGCGTTTCTGGTGCTGGCCATCGGGCTGGTCTTTGCGGAGTATGACCGGCTCCGGCCCCGGGCGGAGCTTGCCACGACGGGCTTTGCCTGTCTGGCGGTGGTGTTGTTTGCGATGTTTTATCCGGTGCTCTCCGGGCTGCGGTGCTCCGGCAGCTACGTGGACACGGTATTGAGGTGGTTCAGCTCATGGTCTATCTGACGGATCAGCATTTTCACTGTCGGGTCTCGCGAGACAGCGAGGCGCCGCTGCTTGATATGATTATGGCCTCCCGGGCCGCCGGGGTGCGGCAGCTGTGCGTGACGGACCACTGCGATCTGGTGGACTGGGACACGCTGGAGCCGGACCCCGCCCGCAACACCGCCTCCGCGCGGCTGGCGGCCGAGTGGGAGGCCTGTCGCGAGCGCATCCCCGCGGATGTGACCGTGCGTCTCGGCATCGAGCTGGGCGAGGGCAACTTCGACCCGGCGGACGCCGCGCGGCTGGCGGCCGACCCGCTGTATGACTTTGTCCTCGGCTCCCACCACATCACCCGGGAACAGGGGGATTATTACCATCTGCGCAGCCGGGACCCGGCGGACTGGGAACGGGCCTTTGATATGTATCTGGACAATCTGCTGCTTATCGCGCGGGCGGATTATTTCGACTGCATGGCCCACATTGGCTATCTGCGGCGCTACGCGGTGCAAAACGGGGTGGACATGTCCCTCACGCTCGCCCGCCACGGCGACCGGTTGGAAACGCTGCTGCGCACGCTGATTGCAAACGGCCGCGGCATCGAGATTAACTGCTCCGGTCTGCGCGACGGCTGCGGTCCCTTCCCGTCGGAGGAGCTGCTGCGCTTTTACCGCGCGCTGGGGGGCGAGCTTCTCACCATCGGCTCCGACGCCCACACCCCGACGGACGCCGCCAAATGTCTGCGGGAGGGACACGAGCTTGCACAATCGCTCGGCTTCCGTTATATTAGTATCTATACCCGGCGCAAGCCGGAATTCATTCGTTTATAAGGAGACACCTTATCATGATTGCAATCGCTTCCGATCACGGCGGCTTCGCCCTCAAGCAGGAGCTGATGGCCCGTCTGGACGAGCTTTCCATCTCTTACACCGACCTCGGCTGCTACAGCACGGACAGCGTGGATTATCCCGCCTACGCGCTGGCGGTCTGCCGCGAGGTCACCGAGGGCCGCGCGGAAAAAGGCATTCTGGTCTGCGGCACCGGCATCGGCATGAGCATCTGCGCCAACAAGGTCCGGGGCATCCGCGCCGCCGTGGTGTCCGACTGCTACAGCGCGGAGATGACCCGCCAGCATAACGACAGCAACGTGCTGTGTCTGGGCGGCCGCACGGTCGGTCCCGAGGTCGCCAAGCGGATCATGGAGCTTTTCCTGACCACACCGTTCTCCGGGTTGGAAAAACACGCCCGTCGGCTCGCCGCGATTGCCGAGACCGAGAGCGCGAACTGATGCCCTACCGCCCGCGGGACGTATACAAAGGCCGGCGCAAATATAAAGTACCGCTGACCATCATATTGTTTGTCTTCGTCGCGCTGATCATCGGCGCGGTGGCTCTGTTTTATATCCTGCAGCAGTTCGTGGTTTATGACGCGAACGGCGTCACGCTGGTCCTGCCGTGGGAGGAGGGCGCCGCGGACACGGCGCAAGTCGAGTCCGATCCCGCCGCCGAGCCGACGCCCGACACGCGAGCCCCGGTCGAGTTCGAGATTGTTTTCCTGGAGCCGGACTTCTCCTCCATGAGCTATGCGGTGGACTGGGAGCCGACCGCGACACACAGTCTGTATCTCTCCGCGGCCGCGGCGGCCGACAGCGCGACGCTCTCCTCCTCGATTTCCGAGGCCGTCAGCGCCGGCTGCACCGGCATCGTCCTGCAGCTCAAGGACAGCTCCGGGCAGCTGCTGTGGCCCTCGGCGACCGATATGGCCATCGCCTACGCCACGGGCGGCAGCATGGACTACACCGCCTATCTGGACACGGCGCACAGCCAAGGACTGACCGTCGCCGCGTGTCTTTCTATCTGCGCGGACAATCTGCTGGCGGAGCGCGACTGGCTGGTCACGCTCGGCACGGAGTCCGCCCGCACCTATACCGACGCAAACGGCATCTCCTGGCTTGACCCCTATAACGAGGACATCATCTCCTACGCCGTGGACATGGCGATGGAGCTTGCCGCGCTCGGCTTTGACGAGATCATTCTCGACGAGCTGCGCATCCCGACCGACAGCCCCCTGCCGCTGGTGTACACCACCACGCTGACCGACGAGACATCCCCCGTCACGGCGGTGTGCCGTCTGGGCCAGCGGGTGTGCGAGGCGCTGGACGGCAGCGGCGTGCTGGTCAGCGCAATGCTGGACGCGGAAGGTCTGCGCTCGGGTCTCGGCGAACAGAGCGGCCAGGACCCCACCTCCTTCGCCCATCTGTTCGACCGGCTCTACTGCCGCACGGACAGTGCCCAGGCGGCCTCGGACCTTGCGCTGGCAACGGCCGGCATCACGGACGGCACCGGCTCGTGCCGTTTTGTCCCCGTCTGCTATGACATTCCGGACGGAATGGAAAGCTGGTCGCGGATTATCTCTTGACAGCGGGACAAAAGCTGTTATAATGCTCCTTGCTGCAAATTGAATATCGCTTATCAAGAGTGGCGGAGGGACCGGCCCTGTGAAGCCCGACAACCTGCATTTGCGTAAGGTGCCAAATCCGGCGGTGTACATCGAAAGATAAGATTTTCCCGCGCTCCGCCATCCGGTGGGGCGCGGTTTTCATGCGGCCCGCCGCGCAGCTCCGTTTTGAAAAAAAGAAATTATATATACATCTCGAAAGGAACACATCATGGCTCACTACCTGTTCACCTCGGAATCCGTCACTGAGGGGCATCCCGACAAAATCTGCGACCAGATTTCCGACGCGATTCTCGACGAAATTCTCTCCCACGACCCCCACGGCCACGTGGCCTGCGAGTGCACCTGCACCACCGGAATGGTCTTTGTCATGGGCGAGATATCCACCACCTGCTACGCGGACATCCCCAGCATTGTCCGCCGCGTTGTGAAGGAAATCGGCTATGACAACGCCGACGCCGGCTTCAACGGCGACACCTGCGCCATTCTGACCAGCATTGACGAGCAGTCCGGTGACATCGCCATGGGCGTCAACGCCTCACTGGAGAAAAAGGCCGGCGGCGAGGGTGACGAGCTGACCAACGGCGCCGGCGACCAGGGCATGATGTTCGGCTACGCCTGCGACGAGACGCCGGAACTGATGCCGCTGGCCATCAGTCTGGCGCACCGGCTGGCCCGCCGTTTGGCCGCGGTCCGCAAGGACGGCACCCTCCCCTACCTCCGTCCCGACGGCAAAACCCAGGTCACCGTTGAATACGACGAGCAGAACCGCCCCGTCCGCATCGACACCGTGGTCGTCTCCAGCCAGCATTCGGCCGAGACGGACCCCGCCGCGCTTCGCGAGGACATCATCCGCGAGGTCATCCGCCCCGTTCTTCCCGCGGAGCTGCTGGACGCGGACACCCGCTTTTACATCAACCCCACCGGCCGCTTTGTCATCGGCGGTCCCGTGGGCGACTCCGGTCTGACCGGACGCAAGATCATCGTGGACACCTACGGCGGCAGCGCCCCTCACGGCGGCGGCGCCTTCTCCGGCAAGGACCCCACCAAGGTGGACCGCTCCGCGGCCTACGCCGCCCGCTGGGTGGCGAAGAACATCGTCGCCGCCGGTCTCGCCGCCCGCTGCCAGGTCCAGCTGGCCTACGCCATCGGCGTGGCCACCCCGGTCAGCATCAACGTGACCACCTTCGGCACCGGCGCCGTGGCGGACAGCGTTCTGGCCGAGGCCGTGAACCGGGTCTTTGACCTGCGCCCCAGCGCCATCAGCCGCGATCTGCAGCTGTGCCGCCCCATTTACCGCAAGCTCGCCGCCTACGGCCACATGGGCCGCGAGGATCTGGACGTCGGCTGGGAGCGCCGCGACCGCGCCGAAGCCCTCAAATCCGCCGTCGCCGCCCTGCAGTAAAAAATGCGAAAAACGCCCTCCGTTCGGGGAACGAGTGACAATGGGGACGGTTCTCGTTTGAGTGACAATGGGGACGGTTCTCGTTGACACCTTTTCCTGCTTTCGTGTAAATTGGGGACGGTTAATCCGAGTGACAATGGGGACGGTTCTCATTGACACCTTTTCCTGCTTTCGGGTGTCAACGGGGACGGTTCTCGTTGACACCTTTTCGTGTAAATTGAGGACGATTCTTTTTTTACAAAGTTACGACTCTCCGGAACAAAAATATCCCTCCGTCTTTGACGGAGGGATATTTGTTTTTTTCGGATTACTCCTCGCTGCTGCCGCGGCGGCGACGGCGGCGGGCGCCGGCCTCAAAGCTGCCGACGGGCACCGGGGCCTCGGGCAGAGGCGGCTTGACAAGACCGGCCTTGACCACCGCGCCCTCGGGGCAGGCGTCAAAGCACTGACCGCAATGATTGCAGCGGGCGGTGTTGACCACGGAGATCAGACCCGCGCCGCCGGCGATGGCGCCGACCGGGCAGATGCCGGGGCACTTGCCGCAGCCCGTGCAGGCGTCCGGCTTGACCATCACGTCGTAGAAGCACAGCATCGCGGCGCAGCGGCGGCGGCGATGGCCGTCCCAGTCGGAGGCGTAGGTGTCCATGCTCCACAGAACGTTCTCGGCCGCAGCGGCGGCCAGCTCGCAGCCGGGCGTGGTCGCGATGGTGCGGCACAGCTCGCGCAGCAGATCGAAATCCTCCGCCTCGGCCAGACCCGCCATCAGATCGCCGAGAATGGCCTGCAGCTGGGTCATGCCGTCGCGGCACATGACGTTCTTGCCGCAATTTTCGTTGCGGGCAACGGTCACGCAGTCATAGGCCCACCGGACGGGGCACATCCCCTCGGTCAGCGTTTCGCGGCCGGGAAGACAATCTTTTTTGATTTCACAGCTCATGGTTCTGCCTCCTTACTTAATGGAGTACTCAGTCCACAGACGGGTACGGGTGATGTCGCAGCGCAGATCGCACTGCAGGCAGCGCTCGGACTCCGCATGGGCCTGGTCGCAGGTGTAGGTGGTGAAGACGGACGCGCTGGGGCTAGCAAGGCGTTCCTCCGGCGTAAGCAGAGGCATCTCCACCTTGGGGAGCTTGGCGAAGCCGGCGTACTCGCCGATTTCGGGGCAGCGCTCGCGCTCGACCAACGTCTCGTCAATCTCGCCGTCGCCGCCGAGATATTTGTCGATGATGGGAACCACCTCGCGGCCCTGGGCAATGGCCTTGATGACAAAGCTGATGCCGGTGATGACGTCGCCGGCGGCGAACACGCCGTCAAGACTGGTGATATGCTCGGGCTTGCCGTTGGCGGGGTTGATGGGGAAGCCGCGGCTGAGCTCGATGCCGAAGTTGTCAAAGTCGTCCAGACCGGGCCTCTGGCCGGTGGCAAAGATGACAGAGTCGCAGGGGATGGTCATCTGGCTGCCCTCCTCCGCCACCTCGGTGACGCGGCCGGTGGCCTTGTCATAGGTGGAGGAAATGACGGTGTGCACACGCAGACCGGTGACCTGCTCGGGCGTGCCCTCGATGGCCTCGAAGCTGCGGCCCTCGTAGGAGACGATGCCCTCCTCGCGGCCCTGGACCTGGTCCTCCTCGTCGGCGAGAATCTTGTCGCCCTTTTCCAGGCAGGCCAGATTGACCGTCAGCCCCTGACGCACCAGCGAACGGGCGCAGTCATAGCCGACGGAGCCGGCGCCGATGATGCACACGGTCTTGCCGAGCTTTTCCATGCTCTTGCCGGCGCGGATTTCGGCCAGGATATCGATGGCGCAGTAAACCTGGGCAAAGTCGCTGCCGGGGATGGGGAGCTTCTTGCCCTTGGAAACGCCGGCGGCAATCAGCACGGCGTCATAGTCTTTCTTAAGCGCGGCGACATCGCTGATCTCGCAGTCGCACTGATAGTCGACGCCGGAATCGGTGATGTAGCGGATTTCCTCCTGCACGTACTCCAGAGGCAGACGATAGGAGGGCATGCCGCTGGTCATCGGGCCGCCGAGCTGAGGCCGTTTGTCAAAGACCTTGACATCGTGGCCGAGCTTGTTGAGGTAATACGCCGCGGTCAGACCGCACGGACCGCCGCCGATGACGGCGACCTTCTTGCCGGTGCGGGGCTTGCGGAAGCCCTTGGTCTTCCAGGACTGCTCGGTATCGTTCTCCACGGCAAAGCGCTTGAGGTCGCGGATGGACAGCGCGTCGTTGAGACCCGCGCGCTTGCAGCCGGTCTGGCACAGGTGGTTGCAGATGTAGCCGAGCGTGTGCGGGAAGGTGACCTTTTCGCGGATGATGCCGACGGCATCGCTGTACCGCCCCTCGCGCACGGCGCGGATGTAGGCGGGGATATCGATGTGGGCCGGGCACTCAACCTTGCAGGGAACCAGCGCCTGGTCCGCGGGCACGTCGGTGCGGAAGATGCCCTCGGCATCGGTCAGCGCGCCGGTCGGGCACACGGCCACGCAGGCCGAGCAGAACCGGCACCCGGCGTCCGCCAGAGGCAGATCCCCGGCCGTGCCGATGTAGGTCTCGCCGTTCTTTTTATTGTACTGCAGGACGTTGGCGTGGCGCAGCTCACGGCAGGCGCGCACGCAGCGGCCGCACTGGATGCAGCGCTCCATCTCGCGGTTGATGATGGGGTTGCGGGTGTTGATGTTGTTGCACTGGCGGTTGATGGACCGCATCCGCGCGTGGGCCACGCTGAGGTACTGCATCATGGTCTGCAGCTCGCACTTGCCGAAGCGCTTGCAGCTGGTGCAGTCGTGCGGGTGACCGGCCAGCATCAGCTCCATCGAGGTGCGGCGGCGGGCCAGCAGATCCTCGGACTTGGTGGTGACGCGCATACCGGCGCGGACCGGCAGCTCGCAGGAGCAGTGGACCCCGTCCATCCCCTCTACGGTCACGACGCAGAGCTTGCAGTTGGCCTGTGCGGGCAGATCCGGATGGCTGCACAGGTGCGGGATGTAGATGTCCGCGGCCAGGGCTGCCTCCAGCACGCTCTGCCCCTCGACGGCCTCGATCTCATGACCGTCGATAAAGAGCTTGATTTTTTCCATTCGTTTGTGTCTCCTCTTATAAACTGCATTTTCACACAGGTTTTCACGGTGATTCACGCCATTGTACCACATTGCGGGTCCAATTGGTAGTGCGATTTTTCCTTTTTTCTTGTTAACATTTTGATTATTTTGTCTTTTCGCCGCTTTTCGTTGCGAAATCGTCCCGCTTGTGGTAAGATAAGGGTCGCTTTTGCAAAGAAAACGAATTGACGCCCTACAGGAGGTTCTGCCATGAAGCGCATTCACATTGCGGAAATCTGGAAACAACCGGAGGTCCATGCCGATTCCGGCGCGATCACCGTCTGCGGCTGGGCCCGCACGGTTCGCGACCTGAAGAATTTCGGTTTTATCGAGCTCAACGACGGCAGCAGCTTCAAGGGCATCCAGGTCGTGTTCGAACGCGAGACGCTCTCGAATTACGACGAAATCGCCCGTCTCAACGTCGGCGCGGCGCTGATTGTCACCGGCGCGCTGGTGCTGACACCGGAGGCCAAGCAGCCGTTCGAGCTCAAGGCCGCCGCGATCGAGGTCGAGGGCGTGTCCGCCCCGGATTATCCGCTGCAGAAAAAGCGCCACACGGTCGAATTTCTGCGCACGATCCAGCATCTGCGTCCGCGCACCAACCTGTTCTCCGCCGCCTTCCGGGTGCGGTCCGTCGCGGCTCAGGCGGTGCACGAGTTTTTCCGGGAGCGCGGCTTTGTCTATGTCAACACGCCCATCATCACCGGCTCCGACTGCGAGGGCGCCGGCGAAATGTTCCGCGTCACCACGCTCGACCCCGCCAATCCTCCCCGTCTGGAGGACGGCAGCATCGACTGGTCCCGGGATTTCTTCGGTAAGGAGACCAATCTGACCGTCTCCGGTCAGCTCAACGCCGAGAACTTCGCCATGGCCTTCGGCGATGTGTACACCTTCGGCCCCACCTTCCGCGCCGAAAACTCCAACACCCAGCGCCACGCCGCCGAGTTCTGGATGATCGAGCCGGAGATGGCCTTCTGCGATCTGGACGGCGATCTGGAGTGCATGGAGAGCATGGTCAAGTACATCATCCGCACCGTGCTCGAGCGCTGCCCGCAGGAGATGGAGTTTTTCAACGCCTTCGTGGACAAGGGGCTGCTTGACCGGCTGCACAACGTGGTGGACAACGACTTTGCCCGCGTCAGCTATACCGACGCCGTCCGCATTCTGGCCGAGAGCGGCGCGGAGTTCAAATACGACGTCTACTGGGGCGCCGATCTGCAGACCGAGCACGAGCGCTATCTGACCGAACAGGTCTTCCGCCGTCCGGTCTTCGTCACGGATTATCCGAAGGAAATCAAGGCCTTTTACATGCGGCTCAACGACGACAACAAAACCGTGGCCGCCGCGGACTGTCTGGTGCCCGGCATCGGCGAAATCATCGGCGGCAGCCAGCGCGAGGAGCGTCTGGACGTACTGACCGCCCGCATGGCGGAGCTGGGGCTGAAGGAATCGGACTACTGGTGGTACCTCGACCTGCGCCGCTACGGCAGCTGCCGTCACGCCGGCTTCGGTCTCGGCTTTGAGCGCATGGTCATGTATCTGACCGGCATCTCGAACATCCGCGACGTCGAGCTGCACCCCCGCACCGTCGGCAACGCCGATTTCTGATCCAAACGAATTGCGTCATAACAAACAAAAAAACGGGAATCGCCTCATCCGGGAGCGATCCCCGTTTTTATGTCCAATTGGTTTTATTCCTCCGCCTCGGATACCGGGATGTCGCGGTCGCCGACGACCATGTGGAGGGCGCCGTGGCGGTTGCGGATGGTGACGGAGGCATGGCTGCCGCCGGACTCGCCGTCGCGGGTCCAGGCCACAGGCTCGTCAAAATCAAAGTGAATCTCCCGCCCGTGAAGCAGGATGACGCTGCGGTTATTGAAGTTGCCGCCCAGCAGATCGCCGATGGCGTTGCCCAAATCGCGCGCGTCCAGGGGATTTCGCACCAGAATCAGCTCGAACATCCCGTCGGACAGATCCACACCCGCCCTCTCGCGCAGACGAATCAGCCCCGCCACGGAGCGGGAGTTTGTCACGCTGCCGTAGATGAAGTCGCCCGCTATCTCCTGTCCGTCGCAGGTCACGCGCGCCACATGGTGCGCCACACGCGGCAGCCGGTGGGCCGCCTCCAGAAAGTACGCCAGCTGGCCCAACAGATGTTTGGTCCCCTGTGGGGTTACGTAGGAAACCTCCGTAAACGCGCCGAAGGCCGCCACATAGACAAACGATTCCTCCGCCGTGTTCTCCCCGCCGCGGAAGCAGCCCGTGTCCAGTGTAATCCGCCGTCCGGCCGCCGCCGTGCGGGCCGCAACACCCGGAAAGCGGCTTAAGCCCAGCGTGTTGGCGCAGTCGTTGGTTGTACCCAACGGGATATAGCCGAGAGGCGGAGCCGCCTCACAACGTGTAAGCCCCGCCACCGTCTCCGACAGCGTGCCGTCGCCGCCGACACAGACAATCCGGTCATAGCCCGGCGCCTCGCGCGCCGCCAGCTCCGTCGCGTCGCCAACACCGTCCGTAAAGTACACCGTCGTCAGCCACCCCCCCTGGTGAAAGGCGGACAACATCTCCGCCATGTACATGCGGTACATGCCGCGCCCGGCGTTGGGGTTGATCAGAAGCATCAATTTTTTGCGCTGGTCTGTCTGCATAAATTCCTCACCTCACCACAAAGTGTATCCGCCAAATGTGAACATTTCTACTTCAATCCGTCCACTCGTAAAGGACATCCAGATCCACCGGGACCGGGACGCCGGATACGGCGCCCTCCGTCGAATACTGCCAGATGGCGTGGTCGTAAATCAGCTCCGGCTTTGATCCCGGGTCGCCCAGCCACAGCGGCAGCTCCGCCAGCCGGTCGAGGTCGTATACGTTATACGCCAGATTCAGATACATGTATACGCCGCAGTCCACGCCGGCCTCCATCAGTTCCTCGCAAAAGGCCAGCGCCGCGTCCGTCACCACACGGCCCGCAAGGCCCGCCGTCCGGACCTCGCCGCTCATTTCCTCCCAGTCAAACCACACCGGCAGCTGCAGCTCGCAGCCCTCCAGCACTTCCAGCACGAAGCGAGCCTCCTCCGCCCCCTCCTCGGCATTGACGGCCTGGCTGTAAAAATACGCGCCGACTGCGAGCCCGGCCGCCCGGGCGCCGTCGTAATTCGCGCGGAAGGTCTCGTCCTCGTACAGACCGCCCTCCGTCGAGCCGCGGTATCCGCAGCGCAAGATGGCAAACTCCATCCCATCCGCCGCCACGGCGGACCAGTCAATCTCCCCCTGATACGCGGACACGTCCAGCCCCCGCCGCAGCGTGATTTCGTCCCCGTCGTAGGACACAATACCGTCCGTGACGGAAAACTTCTCCGCCTCGAGGGCAAAGCGCGGCACGTTCTGCGCCTCACGCACCCACATGGTGCCGCCCCAGCCGTTCGGGACCTCAAGCATCCCCGCATAGGGGTCCTCCGCCGTCTCCGCCGCGGAGTCGGGCGCGGCGGTGTTGTCGGTCGGCGCCGTCTCTGCCCGCCGCCCGCAGCCGGCCGCCGCCAGCAGCAGCGCCAAAATCAAAAACAAGGCAATTTTCTTCATAGCCCCATGAGTATACCACCGGTGAGTTATTTTTTCAACAATCACAATCCCGCCCTCCTTATCCGAAAAAGTTTGCCGAACGCATAAAAGAGGTATATACTTCCCGGTAGCATCTACATCAAGGAGGAGCATGCGATGAAGCACATCCGTTTTGCGCGACGGTTTGCCGCCGTTTTCTGTCTGATGGCGCTGGTGTTCAGTCTGGGCGCCGCCGCCTCCGGGGAGCCCGCCTCCGGCGAGGCCGCCTCCGCCGAAATCCATCACGAGGGCACGCGCATCCGCGTGTTTGAGACCACGGACGTCCACGGCTATCTGATGGACACCTCCTCCGGCGACGAGGCAACCTTCCAGTATCGTCTGGCGTACATTGCGGGCGTGGTCAACGAGGCCCGCGCCGACGAGAGCTATGCCGACGTGCTGCTGCTCGACAGCGGGGACATTTACCAGGGCACACCGGTGTCCAACCTCACCTACGGCACGGCGCTGCGCGCGGCGTTTGACGCCATGGGCTATGACGCCGTGGGACTGGGCAATCACGAGTTTGACTGGGGCGTGACGGCCTATTGCGCGGACGAGGACGCCACGCTGCCCTCCTACGAGATGGACGGCGCCTCCGGCGAACCGGACATCCCCATCCTCGCCGCCAATCTCTACGACGCCGAGACCGGCAAGCGCGTGGAGTTTACAAAGGACTATGTCATCGTGGAAAAGGCCGGCTATACCGTCGCACTCATCGGCTACATCCCCGATTACAGCATGGACATCATGGCGGCGCAGATTGCCCCCTATACCATCGACGAGAGTCTCGAGTCCCTCGCCGCCCTTGTAGAGCAGGTCGACGCCCTCGAGAACCCGGACATCACGGTCATCGTCGCCCACGAGGCGCCGGCGGGCGTGGCGGAGGCCATGGACCCGGAGTTGGTGGATCTGGTCGTCGGCGGTCACCGCCACGCCGGCACCGCCGGCACGGCCTCCAACGGCATCGCCTATATCCAGGGCGGCAACTACGCCCAGGGCTACGCCTCCGCGACGCTGGTCGTCACGGCCGAGGGCGAGGTCTTTGTCGAGGACGCCGCCTACACCGCCATCACGGGGGACAAAACGCTCCTGTACGACACCGAGGAGAACGCGGACCATCTCGACGCGGACATCCTTGCCATCTCCCACGCCGCGTGGGAATCCGTCCGCGAGGACATGGAGGAGGTTCTCGGCTATATCGACACCCCGGTGGACAAAACCTCGACCGGCGACAACGGCTCCACCACGGCCGGCAACTGGATTACCGGTCTGATGCTGCGCGCCACCGCCGAGTGGGACACCGTCGCCGCCTTTTATAACACCGGCGGCATCCGCACGGAGTTCCGTCTGGAATCGGGCGAAGAGCAACGCGTTCTGACCACGGGCGATATCTATGCCATCGCCCCGTTCTGCAACAGTCTGCTTGTCTATGAGCTGACCGGCGCGGAGCTGGCGCAGCAGCTGATCAACGGCATGAAAAACGGCAATTACGGCGACCAGATGAGCGGCCTGACCTTCACCTACGAAAGCGAGGGCACCGGCCGCGACGCCGTCTGCACCATCGTCTCCATCACGCTCGATGACGGCACCGAGGTGGACCCCACCGACACCGAAACGCTCTACCGCGTCTGCACCAGCAGCTACAGCGGCACCCTGGCCGGCGGCGTTTTTGAGACCAAGGAATCCATCGTCTCCGAGGCCGAGGCGCCCATCGACAACATCACCATGATCGCCCTTCTGCGCGAGGAGGCCCGCGACAACGAGGGCCGCATCGCGGTCGACACCTCCCCCCGCGGCACCTGTCTCACCCCCACCACCGGCGCCAGCGGAGAGACCTCCGGCGAGTAATCGCCCGTCGCATCAAACAAACACGCCGCCCAAGCCCGGGCGGCGTGTTTGTTTTCACTTCGTTCTGTCGCCGCGCAAGAGACAGGGAAAGGAGACAGGGAGGAGACAGGGGACGGTTAATCCGAAAAAACCTGAAATGGGGACGGTTAATCCGAAAGAATTC
>R18__coassemble_1905_pt1 | contig 16860 bp, 13 predicted proteins | sample R18__metabat2_low_PE_004 | metagenome-assembled genome bin R18
AATTCCATAACGGCGATAAAATGCTGCTCACCGCTGCAGTAGAGCTTGTTTTGATTCATGGCCCACTCCAACTGAATCGATTCGTCGGCCATGATTTCAGAGCGGTAATCAATGGCGAGAGAGGCAAGCTCGTGGCTCCGATGAAACGCGGAGCCCGGCAAATCCGAGACCCAGTCAAGGTAGCGAAGATTGGAGATGTGGCCGTTCTGGTCGGTATCGGTATAGGTGGTCTGCAGCGTTTTGACAGAACGCTCGCCGGCGTAGTGCATGCGTATTCTTGGGTTATAGGGCTCCTCCGGCGGCTGGGGATAGGTTATCGAACAGTAGTCCGGGGTCTGCATCAGCATGGTTCTCGTGCTTTTATCGACCAGCACCCACAGACTGTTTGCGCGTACCAGCTCGTTGTCCCGCTCGTCGGTCAGCCGGTATTGCCAGGAATACAGCCCCATTTTGGGCTTTTCATTCCATGCGGTCAGATGAATGGTCTGTCCGAATACGGGCATATGCTCGATTTGGCAGACGGAACGGCCGATAACCCACAGCAGGTTGTGCTGCTCCAGAAATACGTTGCCGAAGCCCAGTGCCTCCGTGTGCAGCTGGTTGGCGTCCTGAAAAAGTTCAAACAGAGCGGAGGGCTTCAATCTTTTATACATGTCACAGTCCCGTACCCGCGGGGCCATGGTCTGACGGTAGATAAGATCCATGGTACTGTCCTCTTTCTTTTGCGGAAAAAAGCAGAGCGATAAGGCTCTGCTTCCCGTTTATGTCTTTTTTACAAAGCGATGACCGCATTTCCGACAGGTCAGCTGAAGGCGGCCCTTCCCCTTCGGAACACGCAGCAGCGTGTGGCAGGAGGGGCAGCGGAAAAAGCGGTATTCCTTACGCTGCTGCCAGCGATCGCGAAGCGAACGAAGCCAGCGGAGAAAGGCGTATCGTTTCTTGAGATACCACTGGTTTTCTTTGCGGCGCTTTTCGATGTTGCGGGAGAAAATCCGCAGATAGCAGACAACGAGAGCGGCAATTGCCGCAAGCCAGCATATCGTGGAAAACACGGTCCCGCTGCCGCCGATCATCGAGAGCAGGAGCAGCACGACGCCCAGAACAATGGTAAAGCGCGCAAAGTCATCCGTGCCGTTCCGGCCAATCATGAAGCGGTAAAATTTTTCTTTGAATCTCATGGGGTCACCTTATTTCACAGGATATAAAAAGAATACAACAAGCCCCCGCCTTGTTCTTTAACAAACTGTGAATAATCCGATGACAAACAGAGAAATGTGCTGTGGATTTTGAGAAAAAAGCCCTCCTGCGTCGGCAGGAGGGCTTTGATTATGGAATTGGGAGGCCTCAGGAAGCCCAGGTGATATAATCCATGGCGCCGAACTGGGACACGAACATTTCCACGGGGAACTCGGCCAGATTGGACTTGAGACTCAGGGAGGAAAGCTCGCCAATGGCCATGTCGGCGGCGCTGGAATCAAAGCCGGAGCCGTCGCCGAAGTCGGCGTTATCGGCATTGCCGGTCACGTAATCGGTCAGATAGGCAACGTAGGCATCCAGACTTTCCTGGCTGTCGGCGTAAACCTCACCGCCGAGAGAGTTGCTCTGGTTTTCAGTGCCGTCGGTGGCGGGAACATCGCCGTCCGCGGTATCCTCCGCAACGGCTTCCTCCGCGACGTCAGCGACTTCCTCTACGGGCGCTTCGGCCGGCTCTTCGGAGGCGGGAGCCTCCTGCGTGGCAAGTCCAAGCAGCTCCGAGAAGGCGCCGGCTTCGGTGGCGGTGACGGTGGCGATACCGCTTTGCTCGTCATAGCTCACCTCGATGCCCAGAGCCTCGAGGAGTTCACCGATGGCGAAGGTGTAGACGGAGCCGTCGTTCGACACGCCGACAGAGGCGGTCTTGAACTCGTCGCCGTTGACACGGATAGTGATGTCAAAGCTCTCGCCGGCTTCCGCAGCGGGGGCAGTCTCTTCGTCATAGACGCCGGTGCCTTCGGTGGCGATGGCGGAGAAGGCAATGTCTTCCCCGGCTTCATAAGCGGGGGTGGCGTCAAGACCGGCGTACGGATCCGCTTCGCCGACCGGCATCAGGACCACAAAGCCGTCATGCTCGTAAATCTCGCCGTTGACCGTGGCGGTGTCGGCCACTTCCAGAGAGGCGATAACGGAGGTGCCGGTGACATTCCAGACCGCGTTGTCGGTCAGAACGACGTCGATATTGTTGTAGCCGTTATAAAAGATGCGGTTGGCGACACGGCCGATGTAGTAGTAGCCGGTGTATTCGTCAAAATCGGTCTTCTGGCAGGCGAGCGTTTCCTCGGCCGTCATGGAGGTGCGATAGAACTCGTCGGCGTGGATGGACTCCGTCGCCGCGACAGCGCCGTTGAGAACGGCGTCCTTGCCGAGGGTGACATTCAGAGCGTTGGCGGAGCCGGAATAACCGGTTGCGTTGTAGATGTTGCCGTTGGCCTCGGTGCCGTTGATGGTGAAGTAGTTATACTTCGTGCCGCCGGCGCCCTTGACCTCGCCGTTGGCGGAGGGCCAGCCGGCCGCCTCGGAGTAAGAGGTCTTGAAGACCTGGGTGCCAAGACTGGAGTCCATGCCCACGGCGCTGTCGTCGTTATCCATCATCTGATAGAGGATGCCGTTGGCGGTGTTGAGCTGGGAGCCTTCGTCCACCACGACATTGACGCCGGAGGTCTTCATCAGGAAGGTGGCCTCATCGGTGTTCACAACGGTGCCGTCGGTCACATAGATGCCGCCGTTGCCGTGGCACATGAAGCCGAAGCCGTCGGAATTGATGGTTGTAATGCTGCCGGAGCCGACAAGACCCGTGAACACGGGCTCGGACGCCCAGCCCACCACGCTGGTGCCGATAAACTCTTCGGTGTCGGCATTCTTGTCGGTGGGGTAAACATCAAAGGTGCCCTCGGAGCAGCCATAGGTGGCGTAACCGCCGGTGATGCAGACGGCATAGGTGCCGACATTGATGGTGCAGCCCATGAAGTACTCGCGGGGGCTGCCGATGCCGTAGGAGCAGTAGCCGGTGCCGTAGTTTTCGGTCATGCCGTTTTGCGGGGCGTCGTTGATGAACGGATCGTCCGCAAACGCCTCGTTGGAGTTATCCAGCGTCAGGATGGAGTCCACGGCGAAAACGGTCATGTTGCTGCCGGCGTCGGTGGACAGGATGCCCCAGGAGCCGGCGACAACCTCGGAGTTATAGACCGCGAGAACGGCGCTCTGCCCCTCGACGTTGGCGCTGCGGCAGTTGCCGCCGATGCCGAGAACCCAGGGAGGAGCGACCATGATGGCCTGGTTGGCGGTGCTCAGATAGCCGTCATAAGTGGTGCCGCCCTGCGTGTGAACGTAGCTGTTGGTCAGAAGAATGGCGCCGTAATCGTCGACCATCATGCCGACCTTGGCAACGCCCTCGGACTCAAGAACGCTGTTGTCGATGGTGATGACCGCGCCCTCGGAGGCGTAAACCAGCGCGCCGAGTCCGGTGAAGTCGGAAACGGCGGAGCCGTCCGAATCGGTGATGGCGCGGATGGTGGAATCCTCGATGGCCAGGACGGCGCTCTTGACGGTGCCGTCGCCGCAGGCCACGATGCTGTTGAAGTCGCTGGTGGTGGAGTCGATGGTCACACCCTTGACCGTGGTGTCATCATAGCTGCCGCCGGCAACCGCCGCCGTGACGGATTTTTCCGCATTCAGACCGTTGACATCATAGTACAGGCCGGTACGGAAATAGTAGTCCTCGGTGTCGCCGCCGGAGAAATAGCCGAAGCGGCCGTAATTGGGCGTGACATATTCCGTGGCGCCGGCTGTGCCCTCGGCCACTTCCTTGCCGTTTGCGTCAACCCAGGTGGAAAGCGTATCGGGCGCGTTGGAAGCCGCTTCGCCGCTGGCTTCCCCGCTGGCCTCTCCGCTTGCAAAGCAGGTCGAGCCAAGGGAGATGACGAGACACAGGGCAAGCGCGAGAGAAAGAATCTTACTTGTCTTCTTCATAAGAGATGTTTCCTTTCTGCCGAACACGGCACAATTTCACATTGCATATTATAAAGGTATTGCGCGTGACAGAATACCCGAATGAATTTACAATTCAATATTATTTGGTTACAAAACCTGTTTACATAACGAAATTACGTTCTGTAATCGACTGAAAAAATCGGCATAAAAAAAGAAATCCGTCGAAATGCAGGAAAACAGTTGACAAGAGGATGAAATTTTGCTATATTATCACTTGCGTTTGGCGGCATAGCTCAGTTGGCTAGAGCATGCGGTTCATACCCGCAGTGTCCCCGGTTCGAATCCAGGTGCCGCTACCATGGCGAGGAGGAGCTTCTCCCCTCGCCTTTTTGGAGGCTTAGCTCAGCAGGTTAGAGCGCATGCTTCACACGCATGAGGTCGCGCGTTCGAGTCGCGCAGTCTCCACCAGCGGCCCGTTGGTCAAGTGGTTAAGACACCGCCCTTTCACGGCGGTAACATGGGTTCGAATCCCGTACGGGTCACCACAAAAAATCCCGGAATCATCGGATTCCGGGATTTTTTTATTCTTTTTTCGTTTTTCAGCGAATGGAGAAAAAGGCGCTGCGGCCTGGATAGTACGGCACGTCGAACAGCTCGTCCTCAATCCGCAGAAGCTGATTATACTTTGCCACGCGGTCCGTACGACTGGGAGCGCCGGTCTTGATCTGGCCCGCATTCACGGCCACGGTCAGATCGGCAATCGTCGTGTCCTCCGTTTCGCCGGAGCGGTGGGAGACCACGGCGGTCCAGCCGGCGCGATGCGCCATCTGAATGGCGTCGAGCGTTTCGGTCAGCGTACCGATCTGGTTGAGCTTAATCAGCACGGAGTTGGCGCAGGACAGCTCAATGCCCTTGCGGATGCGTTCCACGTTCGTCACGAACAGATCGTCACCGACCAGCTGTACGCGGTGGCCGAGCGTATCCTTCAGCAGTTTCCAGCCGTCCCAGTCGTCCTCGCCCAGACCGTCCTCGATGCTGATAATCGGATAGCGGTCGACAAAGCCCTTGTACATATCCACCATCTCGGCAGATGTCATAACGGTGCCGCGTTTCGGCAGGTGATAGCAGCCGTCCTCGCGGTTATACCAGTCCGAGCAGGCGGAGTCGATGGCAATCATAAAGTCCTCGCCCGGGCGATATCCGGCCTTTTCGATGGCCTGCACCAGCGCGCGCAGCGCGTCCTCGTCGCTGTCGAGATTCGGCGCGTAGCCGCCCTCGTCGCCGACGCCGGAGGCCGGAATGACCTTCTTGAGCGTGTGGAAAACCTCCGCGCACCAGCGCAGAGCCTCGGAGAAAGAGGGCGCCCCGACAGGCATAATCATAAACTCCTGGATGTCCACGTTGGAGCCCGTGGCATGCGCGCCGCCGTTGAGAACATTCATCATGGGAACCGGCAGTGTCTTGGCGTTCACGCCGCCGATATAGTTATACAGCGACAGACCCGTCGCGGCGGCGCCGGCCTTGGCGCAGGCGAGCGACGTGCCCAGAATGGCGTTTGCACCCAGGCGGGATTTGTTCGGCGTGCCGTCTAGCTCAATCAGCACGCGGTCAATCGACGGCTGGTCGAGAACATTGAGACCTTGCAGACATTCCGCAATCTCGTCATTCACGTTCTGTACGGCGCTGCAGACGCCCTTTCCAAGATAACGGGACGCATCGCCGTCGCGCAGCTCACAGGCCTCGTAAATGCCGGTGGATGCGCCGGAGGGAACGGCAGCGCGGCCGACGGTACCGTCGTCGAGCGTAACCTCCACCTCGACGGTGGGATTGCCGCGGGAATCCAGAATTTGCCGACCGGCGACCTCGGTGATTTCAAAATAGTCTTTTTTCATTGGTTTAACCTCCCAGCGTGATTTATTAAGGAACGGCCTGTCATGGCTTCAGGCCCGGGAATGGACATCAAATCCAGTAAGGTTGGCGCGATATCGCAAAGCCGTCCGTCGCGAAGCGATACGGCCGGCGTGCCGCTAAGAATAAAGGGAACCGGGTTTGTGGTATGAGCGGTATGCGGACTGCCGTTCTCGTCAAGCATGCAGTCGGCGTTGCCGTGATCGGCTGTGACAGCCAGAATGCCTCCGCGCTCCGAAACGGCCTGCGCGATGGCTCCGACACAGGCATCGACGGTTTCGACCGCTTGTATTGCCGCGGCCAGAACACCGGTGTGACCGACCATGTCGCAGTTGGCGAGATTGATGATGAAGACATCCTGTTTTGCGTTTAGAATGGCGTCGACTGCCTTCTCCGTTACGGCGTAGGCGCTCATCTCGGGAATCAGATCATAGGTGGGAACCTCGCGCGGTGATGGCACCAGAATGCGGTCCTCGCCCGGCTTGGGCTGTTCCTCTCCCCCATTGAAGAAAAAGGTCACGTGCGCGTATTTTTCGGTTTCGGCAATGCGCAGCTGGCGAAGGGAGGCGCGGCTGACGATATCGCCGAAAGTGTCGGTCGGATTTTCCGGCGGGAATGCGATGGGCAGAGCAAAGCTCGCGTCATACTGCGCCGTGCAGACATAATGCAGCGGGAAGAAAAAGCCCTCCCGATCAAACAGCGAAAAAGTCGGCTGCGTCAGGGCGGCCGTCATCTCCCGCGCCCGGTCCGGGCGAAAGTTTAAAAAGATGACGCTGTCCCCTTCCCGGATACAGCCCTCCGCAGCGCATACCGTCGGCTCCATAAATTCATCCGTGACACCGTTTTTGTAGCTTGCTTCGATGGCGTCGAGCGGGTCGGTATTGGCGACTCCTTCGCCGCGGACGATGGCGCCCCAACCCTTGCGCAGACGCTCGGCCCGATTGTCCCGGTCCATGCCGTAAAACCGTCCCTGCACCGTAGCGACAGCACCGTAATGAAGACGGTCTGTTTCCTCAAGCAGCTCGCGCATATAGCCGATGCCGGTTTTGGGTCCGACGTCGCGGCCGTCTAAAAACGCATGGACATACGTTTTGGGAACGCCGTTGTCCCGGGCCATTTTCATAAGCGCCTTCAGATGGGAAATGTGACTGTGAACGCCGCCGTCGGAGAGCAGACCGAGAATGTGAAGGGCATGATTTGTTTCCGCGGCCTGTTTCATACAGGCGAGATAAACCTCGTTTTGAAAGAAGCTGCCGTCTTTGATGGCGTTGGAAATGCGGGGCAGATCCTGCCAGACCACGCGGCCGGCGCCGATATTGGTGTGTCCGACCTCCGAATTGCCGATCTGGCCCTGCGGCAGTCCGACATCCTCGCCGGAGGCAGATAGCCGGCAATGAGGGCAGGTGGCGAACAGGGTGTCCATATTCGGTGTCCGGGCCATGGAAACCGCGTTGCCCTCCTTGCGGCCCGACAGCCCATAGCCGTCCAGAATCAATAAAACAACCGGCTTATTCATAGGCAGCACCGATGATGGCGGCAAAATCCTCCGGGACAAGACTGGCCCCGCCGATCAGACCGCCGTCAATGTTCTCCATGGCGAGCAAGCCTTTGGCATTGCCCGCATTCATGCTTCCGCCGTAGAGAATGCGAATCGACTGCGCGGCGTCCTCCGAGAAAAGCTCCGCCAGCGTCTTTCGCAAAAACGAGCAAACCTCCTCCGCCTGCTCCGGGGTGGCGGTCAGACCGGTACCGATGGCCCAGATGGGCTCATAGGCAATCGTAACACGGCCGGCCATCCTTGGCGAAAGATGGCTCATTGCGGCGCGAAGCTGTCCATCCAAAAAGGCAAAGGTTTCCCCGTTTTGGCGTTGGTCAAGACTTTCTCCCACGCATAGAATCGGGCAGATGTCGTTGGCAAGCAGAAGATCGAGCTTTTTGCGAATGACCTCGTCCGTCTCAAAGTAGAGATTGCGGCGCTCGGAGTGTCCGATGATACAGGCATCCACCGCGAGATCCGTCAGCATATCGACCGATACCTCGCCGGTATAGGCGCCCTTTTCGTGCTCGGAGACGTTCTGCGCGCCGACGCAAAGCGAGGTTTCGATCGCGGCGGCAACAGCGTTCTGCAGCAGCGGATATGGGACGCAAAGCGCAATATCGACCCCCCATGGGTCATCTAGTAATTTCCACAGCGACTGCACAAAGGGCAATACTTCGCTCGGCCGCATGTTCATCTTCCAGTTGCCGGCAATCAACGGCCGGCGTACGGCTTTGTTCATTGCGCGCCGTCCTTATCCAGCAGACAGGCAACGCCGGGCAGCTCCTTGCCCTCCAGAAACTCCAGAGAGGCGCCGCCGCCGGTGGAAATGTGCGTGATTTGGGAGGCAAAGCCAAGCTGCTCGATGGCGGCGGCGCTGTCTCCCCCGCCGACAATGGTCACGCCGTTGCATTCCGCGACCGCCCCGGCGACGGCGCGGGTTCCCGCGGCAAAGGCGTCAAATTCGAACACGCCCATCGGTCCGTTCCATACAACGGTACCGGCGCCGCGAATTGCGGCGGCGAAGAGCTCGGCGGACTTCGGTCCAATGTCAAGCCCCATGCAGTCGGCGGGGATCTGCTCAACATCCACCACGCGATATTGATCCGTGTTTTCAAAGGCAGTGTGAACGGCTGTATCCACGGGAAGAACCAGCATCACGCCCTGGGCCGAGGCCTTCGCGAGAATCTGCCGCGCGAAGTCGAGTTTATTCTCCTCAAGAAGCGAGGTTCCGATTTCGTTGCCCATGGCCTTTATGAAAGTATATGCCATGCCGCCGCCAATCAGAATGGTGTCGGCCTTGGTCAGGAGGTTTTCCAGCACGGCAATTTTGTCCGATACCTTGGCTCCGCCCAAAATGGCAACAAAGGGCCGGGCCGGATTTTCCAGCGCCTTGCCCATGATTTCCAGTTCCTTTTGAATCAGCAGACCGGACACAGCAGGCAAAAAGGCGGCAACACCGGCGGTAGAGGCGTGAGCGCGATGGACCGTGCCGAACGCATCGGAAACATACAGCTCCGCCATCGAAGCCAGCTCTGCGGCAAAAGCGGGGTCATTTTTCTCCTCCCGCGGGTCAAAGCGGAGATTTTCCAGCAGCAGAAGCTCTCCCGGCGCAAGCGCGCGGGCGGCCTCCAGCGCGGCAGGGCCCGTAATATCCTTCACAAAGCGAACCGGTTTGCCGAGCAGCTCCGCCAGACGGTCGGCAACAGGAGCCAGACTCAACGACTCGCGCCACTCCCCCTTTGGTTTGCCCAGATGAGAGCAGGCGATGACGGCGGCGCCGCGTTCCAGAAGATACCGGATCGTCGGCAGAGCCGCGCGAATCCGCTTGTCATCCGTAATGGCGCCGGTCTGCTTGTCCTGCGGAACGTTAAAGTCGCACCGCAGAAGAATCTTTTTTCCATTTACCGGAATATCCAGAATACTCTGTTTGCTGTAATTCAAATTCAATACGCCTCCCGTATTTGAAATTATTCATCCAAAGACATGACGCCCCGGTCCATCAAGCCGGGATAACCCTGCTGCCGAAGCGCTTCGTACAGCACAATGCCGGCCGAGGAGGCCAGATTTAAGCTGCGGGCCTGCGGCCGCATGGGAATGCGCAGGCATTGCGAGCGAAAGCGCTCGCGAACCTCCTCCGGCAGACCGGAGGTTTCCCGTCCGAACAGCAGCGCGCATTCACCGGTGAAATCGGCCTCGGTATAGCAGGCGGGGGCCTTTGTGGTCAAAAGAAAGAGCTTTTTGTCCCCATTTGCTTCCAGCCACTCGTCCAGACTGTCCCAGACCGTGACATCCACCAGATGCCAGTAATCCAGCCCGGCTCTTCGTACGGCGGACTCGGAAATGTCAAAGCCGAGCGGCCGGATCAGATGCAGGGCCGAGCCGGTGGCGGCGCAGGTGCGGGCGATGGCGCCCGTGTTCTGGGGAATTTCCGGCTGATATAATACGATATGATTCATGGATCAATGCGAATTATTGTCTTTCCACGCGCGCGTAGTTTTTCTTGCCGCGGCGAAGCAGAACGCCGTTTTTCATCTGCTCGTCCGTAAAGGTGAGGTTAATGTCCGTGACCTTTACGCCCTCGGCCTCTACGCCGCCCTGCTGAATGTTGCGCCGCGCGTCGCTGCGAGTGGCGCACAGCCCGGAGGCGACAAGAAGACTCATGATATTGCTCCCCTGCTCCGCGGTGACAATGGTCACGGGAACGGCATCGCGGTCGCCGGAGCCGAAGAGGCTGCGCGCCGCGTCGCGGACCTTGTTTGCCTCTTCTTCACCGTGGACGATTTTGGTCAGCTCATAGGCGAGAATTTCCTTCGCCTCGTTGAGCTTGGCATCCTTCCAGTCGGCCATGGCATCAATCTGCTCCAGCGGGAGGAAGGTCATCATGCGCAGAAAACGAAGCACGTCCGCGTCGTCGACGTTGCGCCAATACTGGAAAAAGTCAAAGGGAGAGGTCTTGTTCGGGTCAAGCCAGACCGCGCCGCCGACGGTTTTGCCCATCTTCTTGCCCTCGGAGTTGAGAAGGAGGTTGATGGTCATGGCGTACGCGTCCTTGTCCAGCTTCCGGCGAATCAGCTCTGTGCCGCCGAGCATGTTGGACCACTGGTCGTTGCCGCCGAACTGCATGTTGCAGCCGTAATGCTGGAACAGATAGTAGAAGTCGTAGCTCTGCATGATCATATAGTTGAATTCCAGGAAGCTCAGACCCTTTTCCATCCGCTGCTTATAGCACTCGGCTCGCAGCATGTTGTTGACGGAGAAGCAGGCGCCAACCTCGCGCAGAAGCTCGACGTAATTGAGCTTTAACAGCCAGTCCTCGTTGTTGACCATGATGGCCTTGTCCGGACCGAACTCGATAAAACGCTCCATCTGCTTTTTGAAGCATTCGCAATTGTGGTGAATGATTTCCGGCGTCATCATCTGGCGCATATCCGTACGGCCGGAGGGGTCGCCGATGTGTCCGGTGCCGCCGCCGATAAGGACGACGGGGCGGTTGCCGGCCATCTGCAGCCGCTTCATCAGCGACAGCGCCATATAGTGACCGACATGCAGACTGTCCGCCGTCGGATCAAAGCCGATGTAAAAGGTTGCCTTGCCGTTGTTGATCAGGTCGCGGATTTCCGCCTCGTCGGTGACCTGGGCAATCAGACCGCGGGCCACCAGTTCTTCATAAATTTCCATTTTTGTACCTCACTGTATGATAAATTTTATTTGATATCTGTTTTTTTCACGGCAGCGCTTTCCAGCAAATGCGCTGCCGAGGCGAGCGTTTCCGCGGCGATATCCTCGCCGCCGATAAGACGGGACAGCTCCCGGATGCGGCCTTCCCGGTCGAGAGGGATGACCTCCGTGAAGGTGTGACCGTCCCGTTCCTGCTTGCGGATTTCGTACTGCTCGTCCGCCATGGCGGCAATCTGCGGCAGATGCGTGATGCAGAGAATCTGTTTCTGCCGGCCGATAAGGGATAATTTATCCGCAACCCGACTGGCGGCCACGCCGGAAACGCCGGTATCGATTTCGTCAAAGACGGCGGTGGCGACCGGGTCGCTGCGGCCGAAGACGGTTTTCAGCGCCAGCATGATGCGGCTCAGTTCGCCGCCGGAGGCAATTTTGGCGATGGGTCCCGGTTCCTGCCCGGCGTTGGCGCTGATGAGAAAGCGAACGCTGTCCGCGCCGTCAGGCCCCGGAGCCTCCGCGGGCTGTACCTCGGCAACGAATCGCACAGAGGGCATGGACAGATCCTTCAGTTCCTTTTCGATCAAAGCGGAGAGAGAGGCTGCGCTTTTGCGTCGGGCGTCACTGAGGCGTGCGGCCTTGGCTCGGCAGGCATCGTATAATGCGTCGCATTCTTTTTTCAGTCGGGCCATAATATCCGCGGAGGATTCCATCTCGTCCAGACGCTTTTCAGACTGCTCACAGAGCGTCAAAAGAGAGTCCGCGTCGGCCGTATGGTATTTTTTCTCCAGCCGCCGGAACAGAGCAAGGCGTCCTTGCACCCGGTCCACCTCATCCGGCGGAAAATCCAGCGTGTCCAGAAAATCCCGGACCCGTTCGCCGGCGTCATACAACAGGGCGGCCGCTTCATTTACGGTTTGAAGCGCCTGGGCCAGCTCCTCGCTGCGACCGGCGGAATGGGCCAGTACGCCCGAGGCCCGGCCGCACTGGGTATAGGCGGACGAACCGTCACCATAGAGCGCGGCGTAGGCCTCGGAGGCGTCGTCGCGCAATCTTTCGGCATGAACAAGAAGCTCGCTTTTCTTTTCCAGCGCGTCCTCTTCCCCGGCTGTGATGGCGGCGTCGAGCAGCTCGCGCACGCGCAACGACAGCGTGTCACAAAGCGCGAGGCGGGTTTCCTCGTCGAGGTTTAACCGTTCCCAATCTTTCTTTTTTGCGGTGTATTGCTGCCACGTGGCTTTGTAATCGGACAGCAGCGAATCAAAGTCGCCGTAAAGGTCCAGATAGGACAGATGCTTTTTTTCGTCCAGCAGAAGCCGGCCGTCGTTCTGGCCGTGGATATCCACCAGCGTGCTGCCCAGCGCGCGCAGCTGGGATACCGTAATCGGCTGTCCGTTTACGCGGCAGCTGCCATGGCCGTCCCGGGCGATGACCCGCTGAATAATCAGACAGCCATCCTCGGGAAAAATATCGTTCTGCTCACACCACAGGGCGGCTTCGGAGCCCTCCGCCGCGTCAAACACGGCGGATACCAGCGCGCGTCCGTCCGCGCTGTCGGTGCGAACCAGTTCTTTGCCGGTTCGGCCGCCCAAAACGGCGTAGAGGGAGTCAATCAAAATGGATTTGCCCGCGCCGGTCTCGCCCGTCAGAACGTTGAAGCCGGCATGGAAGGCGATGTCGGCCCGTTCGATGACGGCGATGTTTTCGATGTGCAGTGAGCTCAGCATAGGGCAAGCATTTTCTTCAGCTGCTGGCAGGTTCTTTCGGCCAGAGCGGCGTTTCGCATGTACAGCACACCGGTGTCATAGCCCGCAATCGTCCCCAGAGCGCCGTTGATGTCCATGCTGTCAAGCGCGGCGCAAACGGCCGCCGCGGCCCCCGGCACGGTGCGCAGCACCACCGTGTGCAGCGCGTGGTCCACCGACAAACACCCGGAGCGCAGAAAGCTCTCCATCCGCTGCCCTGAGTCGGACTGTGACTCGTCGGCCACCTGCACATAGCGATATACTCCCTCTGGGGACAGCTCCTTCGTCAGACGGAGCTGGCGAATATCGCGGGAAATGGTTGCCTGGGTGCTGGTAATCCCCTGTTCCTCCAGCGCCTGAATCAGATCGGCCTGGGTTTCGATGTCCTGATGGGCGATAATATCGAGAATAACGGACTGTCGTGATGATTTCATATCTTTTCCCCCAGCTTGGTAAAGATGGTTTCGTAATACCCGTGAATGCCGAAACGGACGGTGGGTAGGACGCGTTCGGAGCGGGTTACGATAATTTCGTCCCCCTCCTGCAGGTCCAGAATGTTCCGGCCGTCAATGGAGAGAACCGCTTTTTTGTCGATCATATCGGAAACCCGCACCGTGACACGGCGATTCGGCTCGAGAATGATGCTGCGTACAGCCAGGTTGTGAGCGCAGATGGGTGTCAGAATGAGGTTTTGAGCCTCCGGCTCGACAATGGGGCCGCCGGCCGCCATGGAATAGGCCGTAGAGCCGGTGGGGGTGGAGACAATCAATCCGTCGCCGGAATAGCTGATAATCCGCTCGCCGGAGGCAAGCGCGGTCAGACGGATATTCTGCACTACACCGGAAATGACGGCGTCATTGAGCGCGATATCCCGACAGATAAGCTCTCCATCACGAATCAGATCCACGTCCAGCATGCTGCGTTCAAGAATCGGATACTCACCGGCCGCGGCTTTGACCAGCAAATCCAGCTGATCCGCATCCAACTCAGCCAGAAAGCCCTTGTGGCCCAGGTTGACCCCGACCAGCGGAACGGAGACGGATTTGAACAGCGGAGCCAGACGCAAAATGGTGCCATCGCCGCCGAAGGTAACCATCAGCGAAGCGTCGTTCGGAATGGCGTCCAGAGAAATGACCTCTACCGGCAGAATGTCGTTTTCCTCATAAATCGGAGCGACCAGAACGTTGTAACCGCCGGCTTCCAACAGCGCCTTCGCCTGCAGAGTGCAGGCCAGATTGATATCCCGCGCCGGATTGGGACAGAGAACAACAGTGTTTTTCATGGGGTGACCTCCCGGCTTGAAAAATGGTCATGAGATTGGCGGACAAGAGCGGAAACGTCGGGCGTAAAGGATATATTATCCTTTCGCAGCCAGGCAAGATATTCGATGTTGCCCTCCGGACCGCGGATGGGGCTGAAATCCAAGCCGTGCAGATACAGCTCCAGCTCGGCCGAATAGGCGATGAAGGTGTTCAGAACCTCCTCGTGGACGGCAGCGTCGCGAACGACACCCTTTTTGCCGACCTTTTCTCGACCGGCCTCAAACTGCGGCTTTACCAGACACAGAATATCGCCGTCCTCCGGCAAGACGGAACGGACCCCCGGCAAAACCAGTCGGTCCGAGATAAACGACAGATCCATCACGGCAAGCGTCGGCTGGGTCGGAAACATCTCCGGGTTGAGCGTTCGGGCGTTGGTGCGCTCCATCACGACCACCCGTTCGTCGCACCGCAGACTCCATGCCAGCTGGCCATAGCCGACATCCACGGCGTATACCCTCTCCGCGCCGTTTTGCAGCAGACAGTCCGTAAAGCCGCCGGTGGAGGCGCCGCAGTCCACGCAAATTCGTCCCTTCGGGGAAACCGGAAAGACGGCAAGGGCCTTTTCAAGCTTTAACCCGCCCCGGCTGACATAGCGCAGTGCGGGCCCCCGCACCTCGGGCACGACGTCCTCGGAGACCGGCGTGCCGGGCTTGGTCAGCTTTTGCCCGTTGACATAGACCAGCCCCTCCATGATGAGCGCCCTGGCCTTTTCCCGACTGGGAGCAAGACCGGCGTCAAACAATCGCTGGTCCAATCGCTGTTTAGCCATAAAGAGCCTCCACTGCCTGACAAATTCCTTCGCCGTCCAACCCGTAGCGATGCTTCAGATCCGACACATCGCCATGAGGAACGATTCCGTCCGATAGATTCAAAAGTCGGCTGCCCGATAGGGAAATACGCTCCTGCGCCAAATGGGCAAGCAGCTTTTCTCCCAGACAGCCTTCACGGCACACGTCCTCCGCCACAACCAGCCGTCCACAGCGGCGGACCGCTTCGACAGCCGGGGAAAAATCCGGGTCGGTCAGTCGATTGAGCTTAATAACAGAAGCCTCGATGCCCTTGCCCGAAAGCAGAGCCGCCGCCTGCAGAGCGTCGTTGATTTGGATGCCGTAGCTGACGATTACCGCGTCCTTCCCCTCTCGAAGACAAAGCGAGAGGCTTGCGGAAGTGTCCTCTTGAAACCGGCCCTCTCCGCCCCGGGGATACCGCAGAGCGGAAGGTCCCTTTTCAACCTCGACGGCATGCCGCAGCATGGACCGAAGCTCGGCAAAATTCGACGGGGCCCACAGCTGCAGACCCGGTACGGCAGACAGATACGCCACATCGAATACGCCCTGATGGGTTTCGCCGTCCTTGCCGACCAGCCCCGCTCGGTCCACGGCAAAGACAACATGCAGCCCCATCAGCGCCACGTCGTGCATCAGCATGTCAAACGACCGCTGCAAAAACGTGGAATAGACGGCAAAGACGGGAATCAGCCCCTGACTTGCCATGCCGGCAGCCATGGCGCAGGCATGCTCCTCGGCAATGCCGACATCAAACATGCGCTCCGGAAAGCGCCGGAAAAAGGGCAGCAGCCCCGTGCCCTCCGTCATGGCGGCGGTAATCGCGGTAACAGAAGCATTGTTCTCTGCAAGGGCGGTGAGCTCCTCGCCGAACACGGAGGAAAAGCTCTCCCCCGACTCATTCGGAATGCCGGTTTCGGCGTCAAACGGGCCGACGCCGTGAAACAGCGCGGGCGACTGCTCCGCCGGACCATAGCCCTTTCCCTTGGTGGTGATGACATGCACAAGACAGGGCTTTTTCTGCGCGCGCGCCCAGCGCAGAGCGGTTTCGACCCGGGCCACATCGTGACCGTCCACGGGACCGATGTATTCCAAGCCGAAGTCGTCGAACATGTTGTCCGGAATCAGCCGGCGCTTGATGCGCTGTTTGGACTTGTGCATGATGCGGTACAAAAACCGCAGCGGCGTATCGGACAGACGGCGCGCTTTTTCTTTGACGGACTGATAAAAAATGCCGGTGCGCATGGAGGCCAGCATGTCGGCCAGACCGCCGACCGCGGGATTGATGGACATGCCGTTGTCGTTGAGCACGACCACCAGCGGCTCGCCGCTTTTTCCGGCGTCGGACAGCGCCTCAAAGCTCATGCCGCCGTTGAGAGCGCCGTCGCCGATAACTACCACAATGTCGTAGTCCTTATGGGCGAGCGTTCTGGCGCGCGCCATGCCCAGCGCGACGGAAACGGAGTTCGAGGCGTGGCCGGCGATAAACGCGTCATGAACGCTCTCGGCCGGCTTGGGAAAGCCCGCCATGGAGCCAAGCTCGCGAAAGTGATCAAAGCCCTCGGCGCGTCCGGTCAGAAGCTTGTGCGTGTAGCACTGGTGACCGACGTCGAAAACGAGCCGATCCCGCCCCGTGTCGTATACGCGGTGCAGCGCGACCGTCAGCTCAACGGCGCCCAGATTGGAGGCAAGATGCCCGCCGGAGCGGGAGATTTTATCGACAAGAAACGACCGTATGTCCGAGCAAAGCGCATCCAGCTCCGCGCCGGACAGTTCCCGAACCGGGCGGCCCTTCAGAACAGATGACAGAATATCCATAGAAACACCAAACTGTGTGAAAATTATTCATAAATATACAGTATAAATAATAACAGACAGCACTGCATAATGCAAGTGCTGTCTGCGTGAATAATAAGCGATTT
>R18__coassemble_1945_pt1 | contig 16347 bp, 10 predicted proteins | sample R18__metabat2_low_PE_004 | metagenome-assembled genome bin R18
GAGGCAATGACCAGCTTGCCGGCGGAAGCGACTGCGGTCTTTGCGGCGGAAGGAACGGAGGTGGCGGCCACCTTTGCGTTAAACGGGGGGGAAGAATAGGTTGGGGGGGGCCGGGGGGAGGGACGGCGCCCGCCCGCGGGGGGGGTCGCCGCGCGGCGGCGGTCGTAATTTTCGCTGGCGCGGGTGGTGTACCAGGCGCAGGAGGTGTCGCCGTAGTTTTTGGCCCAGTAGAGACTGAGATCCTGCTTAAAGCCGTTTGCCTCGGAGAAGGAGTAATAGCTCTCGGGGTCCGAGTCGGCCGTGGCTTCTTCGGTACCGGAGGTCACGGCGATATAGGAGGCCGTGGGGAAGGTCTCCGTGCGGGACTCGGTATATCCTTCATTTTTCGTGGTGGAATACCACTTGCCGTCGTAGTAATAAAGGTTCTTCGTCGTGAAGCCGCCGTCGTCGGAATAGACATAGAAGGTTTTGATCGTGCCGTCTGTGAGGTCGGTCTCCTCCCCTGCTGCGACGTAGACGCCGGAGAGGAAGGTGACATCGGTCGGGTCGTTGACGATGTATTCCTCGTCCTTGAGGGCCTCGTACCAGGTGTTGTTGATGTAATAGAGCGTCTTGTCCGCAAAGCCGGACTCGGAGGAATAGACGGCGTAGTCGCCGCCCTCGGCGCTGCCGGAGGACGTGGGAACATAGACCGTGCCGTTATACGTCACAGTGTAGGTCTTGTCCTCATAGGTATAGTCGACGACATCCACCAGCTCGCGCGTGCGGTAGAAGGTGCCGTCGGAATAATAGAGCGTCGCGGACTCAAAGCCGGAGTCGTTGGAATAGAGATAGAGCGTGCTGCCGGTGGCGCTGACGTCTTTGGCCGTGGCCTTAGTGAAGAATGTCGTGGCCGGAACCGTGTAGGTGATGGTTTGGTCCGCGTAGACGGGCCGGGACTCGGTGTCATAGTAATACCACTTGTCCGTGGACTCGTCGTAATACAGCTCCTCATAGGTGCCGTCTGAGAGTTTGCGATAGGCGGCGTCCGTGCCGGTGCCGAGGGTATAGGTATCGGTCTTGTAGAGCGTGGTCTTATTTGCCTGATAGAAGGAGATGGTGACGATGTTGCGGTCGTAATAGACGTTGACCACGGTGGAGCCGTCCCCGGCGACGGTTTTGCCGGCGGCGTCGTTGCGCAGATAGTGGAAGCCCTGATAGGCCGCCTTGGTGGTGCTGTTGGAGCTGGTCTCCCGGCCCTTGTAGTTTGACTCAATGGTCGAGGCGCTGATGGTGGAGCCGGTGGCGGCGGTGACCGTGATGCGCTCGGCGTAGTCATAGGTCTTGGCGTCGTCGAGGCCGTTGATGTTGAGCGTGCGGTCGTCGGTCACCTTCTGGCGCCAGAGGACGACGGTATAGCTGGACTCACTCGCGGTCCAGGAGGCGTAGGCCTCCACATTGTGAGCGGGCATGGGCGTGTTCCAGCCGGCCGAATAGGTCGTGGTGGAGCTGTCGCCCTTGTCATGCAGTGTCCAAGAGGAGAAGGTATAGCCGGAGCGCGTGGGATTCGAGGACGGCTTGCCGGCGGACAGTGTCTGGCCGACATAGAGCTTGACCGAGCCGACCGGCGTGCCGCCGCGGGAGTCGAAGGACAGCTCGTACTGGTCGCGGTCGTAGGTCACCGTGATGGTATAGCCGGTCTCCTCCGAGCCGGTATAGCTCATCTCCACCAGATCGAAATAATCCTCATAGGTACCGGCAGGGGTGTAGACACCGTAGAAATCCGAGAATTTCTCCACCGAGTGCCAGGTGTTCTCGCCCTCGGGATAGAAGAAATAGGACGCGGTGTCGGAATAGGTATAGGTGTTGCCGGTCATGCCGGAGGTATGCTTCAGCTCGTAGCGCAGACGGTATTTTTCGCCGTCGTCCGCGCCGGGAAGCGAATAGAGTACATAGAATGCGGCGTCGCCGGTGGCGTTCACCGTCACGCTCTTGCCGTCCTCCGTCAGAGAAATCGTGCCGGGGGTGGACTCGTCGTCATAAGAGCCCGCCGTGATGCGCGTGGCGCCCGCGAGAGTGGGGATGGAAACCAGCTCGGACAGATCCTCGCCGACCACCTGGCGAATGCGGTACTGGCTGACCTCGTCATCCACACTGTAGCGCGGGACCTCGAAATACGCCGTATCCTCGCCGATGGCATACTGGAAGTCCACGGTGACGGTGTAATAGGCGATTTTTTCGTATTTGGCGTAGACCACCAGATCCGGGCCGAGGTCGTAGACCTTGGCTTCGGAGGAGAAGTCCACCTTGCTGTCCTCGGAAAAGTCCTGGGAGGTGTACCAGCCGATCAGACGGTAGTCCGTGATGTTGCGGGTGGGGACGGTGACGTCGGAGAGCGTCGCGTCCTTGTCCGCGAGGCGCTGGGTCGAGCCGATGCGGACAAAGTTCGTGTTCGCGCCCGTGGAGTCATAATAGAACGTGACCGTGGGACGGGTGTTGTCGTCCTCGGTGTAATAGATCGTGACGACGCGGTCGGAGGAGCACTTGGCCTTCGGGATGGTGATGGTGCCGTTGGAGGACGCCGTGAGCGCCGTGCCGTCGTCGAGCTGCCACCGGCTGACCTTGTAGCCCGTGATGGTGGGCGGGAAGGGCGTCAGCACCGCGTTGTCCCGCCCCTCGACGATATCCTGCGTGCCGAGATCCTCGTCCGCGAGGAAGAGGGTCTTGCCGGTCGTGGGATGGACGTATTGGAACGTGACGGTGTGCAGAACCGTGGCGGGACTGAGGATGGGCTGCCAGTCGCCGTAATAGGTCAGACCCGAGGTGACGGAGCCGTTTTCGCGGAAGGCGAAGGTGGTATAGACCGAGAAGGGATACTCGCGGTTGCCGGTGGCCACGTCGCCAAGGAGCGAGGCGTCGTAGGGATAGGTCTTGACCTGCATGGTCTCCTCGTGCAGCTTGGCGGAGATGACGTTGCCGTCGGAGTCTTTTTCGTAATAGGCCAGCTTAACGCTCTCGCTGAGCGCGCCGGTGCCGCAGACCGAAATGTTGGAGGTGCCGTCGGTGTTGGTGACGCTGTCGGGATAAAGCTCGGGCAGATAATACGTGTCGGAGTTGGTGACCGCGCCGCTCGCGCCCGAGATGGTGCCGACAAAGGCGCCGGCGGTCTTGCTGTCGCCGTCCGCCACAACGCCCGCGACCGGCGCCACGGAATAGACCGTGGTCAACGTGACCGGGACCGTGACGGAACCGAGAATGCCGCCCGCCGCCGCAGAGCCGGAGACGCTGGCCGCGGAGAAGGATTCCACCGCGCGGACGGTGCCGCCCGTGGCAGCGCCCACCAGACCGCCCGCCGCGCCCGCGGTGGAGACGATGTTGTACGACGAGGCCGAGGCGGTGGCATACTTGCGCTCGCCGTCCGTGTGGCCGCCCGCATAGCTGTTTGTGATGGTCAGCGCGCCCGCCGTGTTCTCGCCGACGAGACCGCCCGCGGCGGCTTTGGCCGTGACGGACTGGGTGGCGGCGGAGTTTGTCAGCGTGAGCGCCGCGGAGGCGGAGCCGACAAGACCGCCCGCCGCGCCGTTCGCGCCGGTGGCGGAAATCGTCTTTGCCCCGGAGACCGCGAGGACGGTGTTGGCGGTCAGGCCGGAGGATTTGACCTCGCCCACGAGGGCGCCGGCCTTGCCGTTTGCCGCCGTGGTGGAGACCACAAAGTCCTCGAGCTTGACATTGGAAACCGAGAGCCCGTTATCCACCGTGCGGAACAGACCCGCGTTGCCGATGCCGACGGCATTGGTCTGGCAAATATCCGAGACCGCCGCGGGGATGATGAAGTCCGAGAGCGTATAGCTGCCGCCGTCAAAGGTGGCAAGATTTTTGTTATACAGCGCGCAGAAGGCGTTCGTGACATGCGCGGCGCTGTCACAGCGATAGATGGAGGGATAGATGCCGGTGTCAAAGGCGAGGTCGTTGAGAAGCGTCGCCTTGGTGACGGAGGAGCTGACCTCGGAGATATCCGGGTCGAGATTCTGCAGATGACGGACATAGGCGATGTCCGCCTTGCCGAGAGCCGTGTCCGAAAGGGCGAAGAGGGAGTTTTCCGTGACGGAGGACATGTCCTTCAGCTCCGTCCAGCTGGCGGCGCCCTCGCTCATGCGGAAATAGACATTCTCGCCGGGGATGAGATTGGCGTCAGTCTCGTCCGAGGAGCAGAACAGCTCCGTAAAGTGGCGTTCGGCCTTCGTAATGTCGTCAAAATAAATGGTCAGATTGTCGCCGTCCACGGCAAAGGGCAGATCCTCGTTCGATTCAAACCACTGGATGCTCTTGCCCTCGGCGGGGACATAGCCGGTCTTGGAAAGCGTGACCATGCCCGCGTCGCTGACCGCAAGCTGATACACCCGGGTCGCGCCGCTCGAGGCGCCCGTGAGGGAGATGGTGATGGTCTTGCCGAGATAGTCGGAGATGTCCGTCTCCAGACGGAGCGTGTCGTCGTTGAAGATGACGAAGGGCATGGGCTCGAGATCCGGAACCTGCCAGTCGCCGTTCTGGACGTCGGTGATGCCGGTTTTGGCGGTGGCTGCGGAGTGCCACTGGGAAATGGTGGGGAAATAATACTTGCCCGCGTAGGTGACGAGCAGCGTGCCGTCGTAGACGGAGGCGTTTTTGCGGCTTGCCTCGGGCAGAATGAAGTCCGTGGCGGAGGTATCCTTGCCGGAGACCGCCTTGACCGCGGTGGAGCTGACCGCCGCGAGGGAATCGGACATGCCGGACAGATAGAGACTTGTGTCCGAATAGGTGACGGAGGCGCTGCCCGCGCCGACCAGCGCGCCCGCCGTGCCGCCCGTCCCGGTCGTGACACGGCCGGTGACATAGCAGTGGTTGACGGTACCGGCGGAGGCCGAACCGACCAGACCGCCCGCCGCCGTGTCGCTGTGCACGGAGCAGGTGGCGTAGCAGTCGGAGACGGAGGTCGTGCCGCCCATGGTGCCGACAAGGCCGCCCGATGCGGTTTTGCCCTGGATGTTATAGCGCGCCGCGCCGGTTTCGCGGTCCTGATAGCGGGCGTTGAGCGTGTGGCCGCCCGCATAGCTGTCCGCGAGGACGGCCGCGCCGGTCGTCGTGCCGACCAGACCGCCCGCCGCGCCGTTGGGCGCGCTGACATAGAGCGCCGCGGCCGAGGAGCGGATGCTGCCGCCCGACATGGCGCCGATAAGACCGCCCGCCGCGACGGTGCCCGTGATCTGATAGGCGCTGTCCGCGGAGACATCGTTGCGAGCGAGAACGCCGAGCACGGCGGTGTTCGTCGCCGAGCCCGCCAGCGCGCCCGCGGAGGTGGAGGATGTGATGAGGAAGTCATACAGGCGGAGGTCCGTGACCGAGGAGCCCTCCTTGAGCGTGCCGAACAGGCCGCCGGGGGTGGTGGTCGTCTGGACCTTGAGATAGGAGACGGAATGGCTCAGGCCGTCATACGCCAGCGTCCGGCCCGGCGTGACGGGATAATAGCAGCCCGCAGAGGTGGAGGTCTTGTCCGCGAGATAAATCTTGGTATCGGAGGTGAAGATGCCGTTGCCCCAGCACAGGTCCACCGTCTGGCGCGCCTTCGTCATCGTGACGGAATCGGAGAGTTGGGAGACCTTGGGGTCGAGATTTTCGAGATGGCGGAAGTTTGCGATGACGGAGGTGCCGCTTTTGAGCGAGGCGTAGAGACTGTTCGTCGTCTCCTCCGCGGAGCGGGCGATGTTCGTCAGGCGGGAGTTGTCATAGGCGACAGCCTGAAGCGTAATGTTCTCACCGGGGAGCAGCTCATCGCCGAAGAAATCCGCAAAGTGTTTGGAGGCGGTCGTGACGTCGTCGAGAAGGACCGTGATTTTGGCGATGGAGCCGTCCTGGAAGGTGATGTCATAGGAGGAGCCCTCGCAGGGTTCGCCGCCCTTGACAAGGTCGATGACGACCGTGCCGCCGCTTGTCTCGCCGGTCAGGATAAGCTGAAGGTCGCCGGTGGCATCGCCGCCCGTCGCGACATTGGGGTTTGAAATCTCGACGGTGAGCTTTTCGGCGTTATAGACAATAAGAGAGGGCGCAAGCAGCTCCTCGCCATAGGTCAGCGCGGCGTCCACGCCGCCGTAATAGCCGATGACGGCCTTGTCAACGCCGTAGGTGCGGCGGTCGGCCTTGTGGTCGTCGCCGCGGTAATTTTTCATCAAATCGGCGTATTCGTCCGCGGTGAAGCCGTCCTTGGAAAAGCGGCCGTAATCCTCGCAGTAGAAGACATCAAGCACGAGGGCGGGCGATTTCTGGTAGCGGATGATGTAGCAGCCGCCGGTGCGGATGGCCTCCTCCACGGAGCCGATGGGCAGCATGAGGTTGAGAGAGGTGTCCGTATCGTTCGGGTCCGCAGTCGCGCCGTCGCCGCCGACAATATAATAGTATACGGCGCGCTCGCCCTCCTCCGCGTCCTCGTCGGAAAGTAGCGCCGCCGTCAGCTCGGCCTCCTCGGCGGAGCCGAACTTGGCGCGGCCGAGATAGCTCTCGCTGTCGGCCATGGACAGATGGTTCTGGGCCGCGACAAAGATCTCCTTGGCCGCGGAGTCAAACTCCAGCTGACGCAGACTGCGCAGATATTTCGACACGCCGATAAAGGCTATCGCCATCAGAATGATGATGATCGAAACCGTGACCATCACCTCAAGCAGCGAGTAGCCCCTGCGGCGGGATTTGGATTGGAAGGATGCGTTCATCATGCTGTATCTCCCGGGCCGGTGAGCCGGCCGCACGCCCGATGACGGGCGTATTCATGGTGTATTCGGTGTTGAAACCGGTTTTATGCGTTATTTATCTTGTATTATTCACAGAAACTGAATAAGTTGCAAGCGAGATTCACAGGAGCGTCGCGAATTGGGCGGCGCTGACTTAGTTGGTCGCGATGATGTAATCCTCCACCGTGACCATTTCGGCGCCCTTGCGGGTGATGGTAAGCGTGAGCGTGAGCGTGTGGGCGTCAGAGTCATAGGAAACGTCGCTGAGGGCGGACTTGAGCCGGGCGGTCGCCGTCTTGTCCGAAACGAGAAGATGGGCCGCCGCGCCCTCATACTCCGTGAGGAGAATACCGCGGTCGCCGTTAGAGATGGTGGCGTCCTTGCCGGAAACACTGTTGCGGTAGGAGATGACGTTGTCCTTCACCGAAACCTCGAACGCGGTGGACAGCTCGTCCCGCAGGCGTGTGAGCGACGTGGACAGCAGCAGCTGGGCGTTGGAGGCGTCCACCACGTTGACATAGGCGTCGCGCGCGGCGGTGATGCCCGTGGCGCAGACCGCGGTCACCAGCAGAACAATGCACAGCACCACCAGCATCTCCACCAGCGTAAAGCCGGTCCGGCGGCGGTTCGGGGTTGGTTTCATAAGCGTTTGCCTCATTCGTAATCGGATGGAATGGAAGGGAATCAAAGCGTCGGCTCGGCGGCTTCGTCATCGGCGGGGGCGGCCGACGGGGACGGCGAGGCCGAGGGCGTCGGAATCAGCGCATAGGAGATGACGGAGGACTGCGACGTGTTCGCATAGTGATAGACGGAAAGCCCGGCCTCCACATCGCGCGTGAGAGGGACATTATCCGTGGAGGAGCCTGTTTTTTGCAGATAGAAGGTCAGCGTGGCGTTTTGCTTGTCGGTCTGGGTCTCCGGCTCGGGGTGCGAGGAGAGCGTGTCGGAGGATTCGTAATAGGCGTCCATCTCGTCCCGACTCGCCGAGACCATGTTCGACGCCGCCCGGACCGAGCCCGACAGCACCAGCAGCGCCAGCGCGGAAATGAGCATGGCGATGAGCGTTTCGATCAGACTCTCCCCCGCTGTGGCGCGGGAGCGGATGCGCTTGGTACGGTTCATGGTGTGTCTCCTTTCCGGTCGGAGGAGAAGGTGCAGGTCACGGTGGTGGTCAGCGTGTCGGTCAGCTGGGTCTTGACCGTGCGGATGCCGGTGGCGGCGGCGTAGGTGTTCGACAGCTCCTGCTCGGCGGTGGTTTCCTCATCCTCGCGCTGCAGGTGGAAGGTCAGAATGCGCTCGTAGCGGTCGCCCTCGGACGCGGTGGAAAGCGTCAGCGTCAGCACGCCCCGGTCCGTCAGCTCCGCATCCACCAGAACGGAGAGCTCCTCCAGTTCCTCCTCGCCCGAGACGAGGGAGATTTGGTAGCTTTCCTCCTTCGTGTCCGCGAGGGCGGAGGTCTGACCGCAGGACCAGGCGGCCTCGGCGCCCTTATCCGTGGAGGCAAAATCCTCACCGAAAAGCCACGCCACCACCATGTCGGACAGGAAGCTCTCGCCCAAGGAGATGGTCTGCCCGTCGGAGTATCGGACCGAATAGGCGCTCGAGGAGGTGGGGGTGCCCACGGTGGTCAGCGCGCCGTCCGCGGATTTGGTCTGGGTGGTCGTGGTGGTGGCGCAGGTGCGCACAACGGTGACCGTCCGGCCGTCCAGACTGTCCGCCAGAACGCCGACCGCGGAATCCACGCTGTAAAAGCGCTCGTCCATAGCCGCCAGCTCCGCCACGCGGCCGGCCGACGCCGTGCCGGCGTGCAGCACCACCGCCGCCACCGTGACGCACACCGCCATCACCAGCAGCGAAAACATCACCGTGGCGCCGCGACGGGCTCTTGGATTGGTTTTGAATCGGGTCAACATATAATATGTATGCTTCCTTCCACAAAGCAGTCGAGTCGGCGGTTCCCGCCGCCGGGCATGGGGAATCAGTCCACCGGGGCCTTTTCGTACCAGGTGATGGTCAGCGTCAGAAGGATGCCGACGTTCTCGTCGATGCCGGCGGTGTCATCGTCCGAGTCGGAGCCGATGCCGTAATAGGCGCGCTCGAAAAACCACATGTCATCGTCATAGGCGGTGCCGCTGCCGGACAGAGCATCCTGAGCCTCGATGGTGACGCACTTGACCATGCAGCGGTAAGGGCCGGCGGCGAAGGAATCGAGCAGCTCGCGCGCCTCGGCATAGTCGTCGCAGCGGACGTTCGTCACCGTGACGGACCGGCGATAGATGCCGTTGTCGTCGGCAGTGCCGGTCTCCAGCCCGGAGACGGAATCGTACTCGTGCAGACCGAGCTGGTCGCGGATTTCGTCCAGGACGGCCAGATAGTGGTCATAATCGCAGATGGGCGTGGGGGCATCGTCGGGGTTGGCGGCGATTTCATCCAGCGCGGTCTGCATCTCGGTCTTTTTCTGGGCGCGGGTCTGTTCGAGAAGAATAAGCGTCTGGGCCGTGTCCTGGCGGGACTGGGCCTCCTTGATGCGGGCGTCAATCGGCTGCTTGATGAGCTTGAGCCAGATCATGCCCACCACCAGCAGCGCCAGCACGACCAGCATCAGAATCTCCCGCGCGGAGTGACGGCGGGCCTTGCGTTCGGTAGTCATAATACGCCGTACCTCCTTTACTGTTCGGCGGCGTCGTCCGCCGCGAGCTCGGAGCCGACGTCCACCACGGTGATGGTCAGCTCGAACTGGATGTCCTCGCTGGTGCCGATGTCGGCCGTGTCAAGACGGTTGGCCTTTGTCATGGCCACCAGCGGCTCGGACCCGAGAACGTCAATCAGATCGTACATGCCCGCCACGGAGATGTCCGTGAGCGTCAGCGTGAATACGTTCGATTCGGTGATGTGGATGCGGCGCACCGTCGCGGCGGGCATCACCACGCGCTCGAGCAGATCCAGAATGTCCGCCCGGTCCTGCAGCAGGGCCTCGTTTTCGTTGAGCCAGGGGCCGTAGTAGACGTTATACGCGGACTCGATCTTGGAATAATCGGCGTTCTGAAGCTGCCACTGGGCAAGCTCGGCCTCCTTTTCATCGGCGGCGCGTTCCTCGGCGCGCATCTTCTGCACGGGGACCAGAATGAAGTAGTACGCGAGGGCGATCAGACTGACCACCGCGAGGATGATGAGCAGAACGCCGGTGTCTTTTTTCTCGACCTCCTTGTCCAGCTGCATGAGGTTGAGAGAGGTTTTCTCCGGCGCCTTGGCGGCGAAGAGGGCTTTTTTGTCCCTGGATTTTTTCTCGTCCATAACCGGAGACTCCTTTCAGATGGTGATGGCCGCGCCGACGGCGCCGACGCAGAGCGGGAACAGTTCCTGATCCGCGTCACCGGGCGCGCAGAGCTCGGCGGCATCGAGCAGCTCCAGCCCCAGCTCCTCGCGGACGGCGTCCGTCAGCTGCGGCAGCAGCGCGCCGCCGCCGCAGGCCCAGGCCGTGCGCAGCTGGCTGGAGCGGTCGGAGTAGAAGTAGAAGTTGACGGCGCGGCCGGCCTCCACCCCGCAGCGGGTGAAGAGAGCGGCGGCGTCCTCGGTGTCAAGACAGCCGTCCGTATTGGCGCAGACGGCCTCGCGCAGCTCGTCGCCGGTCAGTCCCGTCGCGGCGGATACCGTCCGGTCCAGATCGCCCAGCGCGGTGTCAAAGGCGCGTTCGGCCTCCAGCGCGCGGGTGGAGAACATCAGCATCCGCGTCGCGGCGTGACCGAAGTCGATGAAGCAATACTCCGACGGGTGGTCGTCCGTGAAGGCCTCGTACCGACGCAGCACGTTCCACGCCGCAATGGCGGGCGGAACCGCGATTTTGAGCGTCAGCCCCGCCTTTTGCAGCAGGGAGGTATACTCGCGGATGGTCTCCTTCGCGGTGCAGGCGGCCATGATTTCGAGTACGGGCTGTTCCCCGTCGCCGATGCCGCGGCGGATGAGGGCGTAGTCGAAATAATACCGGGAGGAATCCTCGTCGATGTAATCGCGAAATTCGTACGGCAGATTGAGCAGCAGCTGCTGCTCCGTCATTTCGCTGACCGCGAGCCGCTGCGTGAAGCAGGAGCCCTGCGGCAGAACCAGCGCGACATTGCGCGCGCCGATGCGTTCGGCGCGGACCGTGTCCCGGATAAAGCGGGACAGCGCCTGCGTGTCCGCGATGCGGCCCTCCGCCATGACGCCCTCCGGCAGGGGAACCGCCGCCAGCCGGCGGACATGACTGCCGTCCCAGACCGCCAGCTTGAGCATGTCCGAGCCGATGTCGATACCGAGAAGCTTTTTTGACATAGTGTGTGTATCCTTCCTGTTGCCTTAAAAGAGTGAAAGGTAGGCGTCGAGAAGACGCTCGCCCCAGAGAATCGTAATCAGAGCGGCCGCGCAGATGGCGGGGCCGAAGGGGATGCCGCCCGCGGGGACATCGTCCTCCCCCGCCGCGGCCTTCGCCGCGGATTTTTTGCCCGCCGGGAGAAGCCCGAAGCCCAGCCCCAGCAGACACGAGACGAGCAGCAGCAAAATCGCGCCCTTCCACCCGGTCCAGAGGCCCGCCATGAAAAACAGCTTGATGTCCGCATAGCCCATCGAGGGCTTTTTGAGCACGCGGTCCATGACAATCGTCAGCGCGATGACCGGCACCGACGCTGTCAGCGCGCCCAGGATGCCGCGGCCGAAGGCCGGCCATAGAGCGCCGCCGCCCCACTCGGTGACGAGCGTGAAGCCGACGAACACAATACAGCCGCCAAGCCACCAGCCGTCCGCGATTTCCATCCGGTCAAGGTCCGAAAGCGTCGCCCCGAGCAGCAGACAGACCAGAAGCTGTACGGCGACGGTCTTCCACGTAAGACCGCACACGGCAAGCGCCAGCGCCAGTCCCGCCGCGCAGCCAAGCTCCGCCAGCGGGTAGCGCAAGGAAATTTTCGCCCCGCAGTGGCGGCAGCGCCCGCGCTGGATCAGCCAGCTGAAAAGCGGAATCAGCTCCCCCGCCGACAGCGTGTGACCGCAGGCGGGACAGTGGCTGCGCCCGGTCAGAAAGCTCTCGCCCCGGACGCTGCGATAGGCGACGCAGTTGACAAAGCTGCCGAAAAACAGGCCGATGACCACGGCGTACACATAAAACAGAGCCATATGCAATCAGAAGGCGTCGTACATGCCAAACAGCGGCAGATACACGGACAGCAGAATGAAGCAGACAAACACGGCCAGAAAGACCAGAATCGCCGGCTCGAGCAGACTGAGCGCCCGGGCGGAGGCGAGATTGGACTCGTTGTCGTAATAGGCGCCGATGACGTTGAGCGTGTCCTCCAGCTCGCCGGATTCCTCGCCGACGGCGGTCATCTCGGTCAGCAGACCGGGCAGCACCTCGCTCTTGCGCAGACAGTCGGCCAGCGTGCGGCCGGTTTCGACCCCCTCCGCCGCGGTCGCCAGCGCGTCGCCCATGTAGGCGTTATCGAGCGTGCGGCCCGTAATCTGCAGCGCCTGCACCACGGGCAGACCGGCGTTGAGAAGCATGGCCAGCGTCCCCGCGTATTCCGCGCAGCCGCGCAGGAGGCGGATTTTGCCGAGGACGGGAATTTTCAGCTGGAATTTGGCGTAGGGGATGCGGCCGGACTCGCTGCGCTTGTAGGCAAGCACGCCGCCCACGACCAGCGCAATGCCCAGCGCCAGCCAGTACCAGCAGTTGACAAAGAAGTCCGACACGCTGATGAGAAGCCGGGTCGCCCAGGGCAGCTCCGTCCCCATCTCGAGGAAGGTGTCGCGGAAGACCGGGACACCGACCGTCATCACGATGATGACAACCACCACCGCCACCGCGATGATGAACAGCGGATACACCAGCGCGCTGCGGACCTTGTCCCGTCCGGCGGACAGGGTGGAGAAATAGCTTGTCAGGCGCTCAAAGGATTTTTCCAGCGAGCCGCCTTCCTCACCGGCGCGGATGGCCTCGATGAAGGTCAGAGGCAGACGCCCCTCCGCCGCCATCTCGAAGGAATCGGCCATGTTGCGGCCGCCGAGCATCTCCTGCGCCGTGCGGTGGAGAATGGCGGAGAGAGTCTTGTCCTCCGTCTGGTCGGCAATCATCTCGACGGCGCGGGTCACGGGCAGACCGGCGTTGAGGATGATGGACATCTGGGAGCAGACCACGGAGAGCTTTTTGGGGTTGACCTGGGTGCCGAGAATGGCGCCCACGTCCTTCGTGGCGAAGGACTCGACCTGTTCCTCCAGAGAGGTGACCACGCGCACGTTCTGGCGCGCAAAGGCCATGGCCTCCGTTTCGTTGTCGGCGGTCAGAACGCCCGACTGGGGCGTGCCGTCGTGGCCGATGCCGGTATATTTGTACTTGGGCACGCGTTACACCGTCCTCTTTGTGACGTAGTCCCTGTCCTGCGCGGCGGCGCGGGCCGTGGCGGCGTCGATGACGCGCTCCTTCCACAGGCGGACGAGGGCGTTGTCCATGGTCACGGAGCCGATTTCGGCGCCGGTGGCGATGGCATTGCGAATCTGCGGGGTTTTGCCCTCGCGGATGAGGTTTTGGATGGCGGGGGTCATCACCATGGCCTCGCAGGCGCAGACGCGGCCGCCGCCGATGCGGGGCAGCAGCTGCTGGGCCAGGACGCAGCGCAGCGTCATGGACAGCTGCAGCCGGATCTGGCGCTGGCGCGCCTCGGGGAAAACGTCGACGATGCGGTCGACGGTGTCGGCGGCGCTGCCGGTGTGCAGCGTGCCGAAGACCAGATGGCCCGTCTCGGCCGCGGTCAGCGCGGTCTCGATGGTTTCGTTGTCGCGCATCTCGCCGACGAGAATGACGTTGGGGTCCTCGCGCAACGCGGCGCGCAGGGCGTTGGAGAAGCTGGCCGTGTCGCGGCCGAGCTCGCGCTGGTTGATGACGCAGCGGTCGGGGGTATAGACATACTCGATCGGGTCCTCGATGGTGATAATGTGGTCGGTGCGGGTGTGGTTGATGCGGTCGATGATGGCCGCGAGAGTCGTGGACTTGCCGGAGCCGGTCTCGCCCGTCACAAGAACGATGCCTCGCGGCAGCGTCGGCAGCGTGTCCACAATGGGAGGCAGACCGAGCTTTTCAAGCGCGGGGATGGAGTCCGACAGCAGACGGACGGCCAGCGACAGGTGGTCCTGCTGGCGGAAGAGATTGACACGGCAGCGCACGCCCGCAAAGCTGCCCGCGCCGTCCCATTCCTGCAGCGTCGCGAGCGCCTCGCGCCCAATGCCGGAAAACTGCTCGCACAGGGCGGTCAGCGCGGCGTCGTCGAGAAGCTCGCCCGTCAGGTCGCCGAGCTCCCCGTCCATGCGGGCGCGGGGCGGCAGACCGTAGACAAGATGAAGGTCACTGGCCTTGCGTTCGTGGGCCAGACGGATCAGTTCAACAGCGGTCATGGGTTTTATTCCTCCTCGATTTCGGCGTGGGTCACGGCGCGGCGGACCTCCTCGACCGTGGTGACGCCCTCGGCAATCAGCCGACGGCTGGATTCGGACAGAGTCTTCATGCCGTCGTTCTTCGCGGCGCGGAGGATTTCCTCCCGCCCGGCGCCGGCGTTGATGGCGGACTTGACCGCGCCCTCGATGTTGAGAATCTCGAACACGGCGATACGGCCGCGATAGCCGGTATCAAAGCACTGCGAGCAGCCGCGGCCGCGATAGAACTTTGTCCCCGCGTCGGCCGGGATGCGCAGCGCGGCCAGATCCTCCGCCGCGGGGGTGTATTCCTCCCGGCAGTGGGGGCAGACGCGGCGCACAAGACGCTGGCTGATGACGCCGCGCATCGCGGCGGTGATGAGGTAGTCCTCCACTCCGAGGTCGCGCAGACGGTCGATGGTGGCGACGGAGTCGTTGGTGTGGATGGTGGTCAGAACCAGGTGGCCCGTGATAGCGGCGCGCATCGCGATGCCGGCGGTCTCGCCGTCGCGGATTTCGCCCACGGCGATGATGTCGGGGTCCTGACGCAAAATGGCGCGCAGACCGTTGGCGAAGGTCATGCCGGTGCGCTCGTTGATCTGGACCTGGTTGACGCCGTCGATGTTGTATTCGACGGGGTCCTCGAGCGTGATGAGGTTGACCGTTTCGCTGTTGAGCTCGTGAATCATGGAGTTCATGGTGGAGCTCTTGCCGGAGCCGGTGGGACCGGCGATGAAGACAACGCCGGAGCCGGAGTGAATCAGACTTTCGTACACCGCCGCGTCCTCGGCGCGCAGACCGAGGCTTTCCTTCGTGACGAGGCCGCCGTCCTTGTCAAGCAGACGGATGACGATGTTCTCGCCGAAGATCGTGGGCAGCGTGGAGATACGCAGATCGACGTTCTTGTCCCCGGCGTAGACCGTGCTGCGGCCGTCCTGGGGCACGCGGCGCTCGGCAATGTCCATGCCGCCCATGATTTTGATGCGGCTGATGACGCTGGCCTGCAGCTCCTTGGGGACGGTGAGACTTTCGTGCATGACGCCGTCGATGCGCATGCGCACGCGCATGTCGGTCTCCCGCGGTTCGAGATGGAGGTCGGAGGCCTTTTCCACCACGGCGCGCTCGAGAATCGTGCTGACAAGGCGGACCGTAGGGGCGGCCTGGTCGTCGCCGGAGAGCTGGTACCCGGCGCCGGCGGCCGAGGCATCGGTGCCCATTTCCTGGCGCATCTGCTCGATGGCGCGGGCGGCGCCCTCCGTGCCGTAGAGCGTGGAGATGGCGCGGGTGATGCCCGTCTGGGTGGAAATCATGGGCACGACGCGCTTGCGGCTGACGCGCTTAATGTCCTCGATGGCGACGAAGTTGAGCGGGTCCGCCATCGCGAGGTAGAGCTCGTTTTGTTCGAGCTTGACGGGGACGACGTCGTATTTTTGGGCAAGGCTCTTCGGCACCAGGCGGGCAAGGTCCGCGGAGATGACGCCGTTATCGAGGTCACCGAAGTCGACGCCGAGGATGACCCCCTTGGACAGGTCGATGTATTCGATGCCGAGCTGGTGCTCGAGGGCGGTGATAAGCTGCCCCTCCGTCAGAAAGCCGAGATCAATCAGCGCGGCGCCGAGGCGCTTGCCGCTGCTTTTCTGCTCCGTGAGGGCGCGGGAGAGCTGGTCATCGGTGATGGCGCCGTCCTGCACCAGCAGGTCGCCGAGACGGAGATTACGCTGTTTATTGTTGAACAAAGGAACCATCCTTTCCATCCGCGGCGGCCAAAGCCGCCCGCCGCGAAACCAAACAAAGTCACAAAAGCGGGAAAAAGGATACAATAACCCCAAACCCACACCTATACGCGGCTATCATACGCCATTTTTTCCCCCCTGTCAATATATATATATATGTTAAAGCCTTAACGCTCCCCTCCGCCCCCGAATTCTTGCGGATTTTTTGCGAAAAAAGAACATCCATGCCGAACATCCGCACACAGATATGCATGAAAGCCCCGGGCATGGATGTTCTTTGCCATGAACTGCGGTTGCCCCGCAAGGGGCGAGCAGTTCCGGCATCCCCGTTAATCCGAATTCTTTCGGATTAACCGTCCCCTTTTCAGGTTTTTCCGATTTTTCCCTGTTTTTCACATGGTCTTGCGTGATGGCGGTGAATGTGATACTATATGTGGGATACTATATAC
>R18__coassemble_1966_pt1 | contig 16105 bp, 14 predicted proteins | sample R18__metabat2_low_PE_004 | metagenome-assembled genome bin R18
CGGCCTGCGCGTCCTGGATGGTGGCGATGGAAGCCTCGATGGAATCGAGCTTTTCGTTGATGCCGGACAGGTCCACTTCGGTGCCGCAGCCGGCAAGCAGGGCGATAACCAGCGCCAGCAGCGCGGCCATCGCGACGGTTTTCATGGTCTTTTTCATAGCGATCCTCCAAAAATAATGTGTATGATATAGTAACACATTACCGTAGTGAAGTAAAGCCTTTTTTCCCCTTCCTTCAAATTCTCCCGATGATTGCAAAACCGGGGAGAAACGGGTATACTTTTTTCATCCGATTGAAAAGCAGAGAGGACCGTTATGAAATCAAAAACGCTTCGCCGAACGGCGCTGATTCTCGCGCTGGTGGTTATTCTGGCGCTCTCCCCATTTATCTATTCCCGTCTGGTCTGGCACCGCAGCGTGGCGGCCACCTGGTTCTGCTGGCAGCTGCGCGCCTCCGGCCGGGACAGCATGCCGGACGGCGGCGAGGCATGGCTGGCCGAGCGGGCCTCTGTCAACGCCGGGCCCGTCACGCCGCCCACGGATTTGACCTGCGCCATAGAGCAGCGGTCTTTTTCCTCTGCCGAGGGGGACATGCCCTATTTTGTCCTCAACGAGCAGGACAGCCCCTCGCTGCTGCTGGTCTATTTTGCCGGCGGCACCTATATCGACCCGCCGAGCGCCACGCACTGGTATTTTATCGACGAGCTGGCCGCGCGCACGGGGGCGGAGGTCATCGTGCCGGTCTACCCCCTGCTGCCGGAGGCGGACGCGGAGGAGTGTCTGGCCGTGCTGCGTCCCTTTTATACCGAGATTGTGACGGCGATGGACTGCGGCACGCTGGCCTTTGGCGGCGACTCCGCGGGCGGCGGTCTGGCGCTGTCGACGGCGCAGGTGCTCGCCGCCGAGGGGGCGGACGGTCCCGACCGGCTGCTTCTGATTTCCCCATGGCTTGACGTATCCATGGAAAACGAGGAGCTCTCCGCCTACGAGGCCGCCGACCCGAAGCTCGACCGCGAGACGCTCCGCTTCGCAGGCTCCCTGCGGGCGGGGGACCTCGACGTGACGGACCCGCTTGTCAGCCCGCTCTATGGTGACTGCAGCGGTCTGGGGGATATTCTTCTGATGGCCGGCACGCGGGAGCTTCTCTATCCGGACATTCTGCGCTTTTCCGCGCTGCTGGACGAGCAGGGCGTAGACCACTCGCTCTATATCGGCGAGGGGATGAACCACATCTGGCCGCTCTTTGCCCACTACGGTCTACCGGAGGCCGCCGAGGCGCTGGACGCGGCAGTCGCCTTCCTCACGGCATGACGACCGCCTTCACGCCGTCCGGCGTCCCCCTGGACGAGGCGCGGGCGGACCGGACGCTGACGCGCTGCGCCGTCATCGCCCGCCTTGCGGCGGAGCAGGGCGGCCGCGTCTACTACGTGGGCGGCTGCGTGCGCGACGGGCTGCTCGGGCGGGACACGCTGGACGTGGATATCGAGGTCCACGGTCTGGCCCCCGCGGCGCTGGAGACGATTCTCGACTCGCTCGGCGAGCGGCTGAGCGTGGGAGAGAGCTTCGGCATCTATACGCTGCGCGGCGGCGGACCGGACATCGCCATGCCCCGGCGCGAGACCGCCACCGGCGGCGGTCACCGCGATTTTGCCGTGTCGGTGGATCCCTATCTCGGCACACGCGCCGCCGCGCAGCGGCGGGACTTCACGGTCAACGCTCTGATGCGGGACGTGCTGACCGGCGAGCTGACGGACGAGGTCGGCGGCGTGGAGGATCTGCGCCGCGGCGTGCTGCGCCATGTCGACGGGCGCCGCTTTGCGGAGGACCCTCTGCGCGTGCTGCGCGGGGCCGGGTTTTCCGCCCGCTTCGGCTTTACCGTGGCGGAGGAAACCATGGCTCTGTTTCGCCGCATGGACTTGACCACCCTCGCCCGGGAACGCGTGCTCGAGGAGCTTCGCAAGGCGCTCATGCTGGCGCCGAGACCCTCCGTTTTCTTTTCCGTGCTGCGCGAATGCAATCAATTGGAGCCCTGGTTTGCGGAAATGCGTCCGCTCATCGGCTGCCCCCAGCCGCCTGCCCACCACGCCGAGGGGGACGTCTGGAACCATACGATGATGGTACTCGACGAGGCCGCCGCCCGGCGTGGACAGGCCGAGCAGCCGTTTTTCTATATGCTGGCCGCGCTGACCCATGATTTCGGCAAGCCGTCGGTCACAGACCCCACGGACGGCGTCTTCCACGCCCTTGGACACGAGCGCGAGGGCGTGCCGTTGGCGCGCCGCTTTCTGGCCCGGCTGACGGACGATAAACGGCTGACCGCCTATGTGCTCAATCTGGTCCCGCTGCACATGCGGCCGGGCCAGCTGGCGGCGGCGCAGTCCACGGAACGGGCCACAAACCGTCTCTTTGACGAGGCCTGCTGCCCCGGGGATCTGCTGCTGCTGGCCGAGGCGGACGGCGCGGGCAAGCGGCCGCCCATCCCGCCGGAGGGGGACGAATGGCTGCGCGAGCGGCTCGCCCTGTTTCGCGAACGCTCCGCGCTGCCCCGCGTCACCGGCGAGGATTTGATTGCGGCCGGGCTCAAGCCGAACCCCCGCTTTTCAGACCTTCTCACTCTTGCCCGCCGGCTGCTGCTGGCCGGGGTCCCAAAGGACGAGGCTCTGCGCCAAATCCTTTCCCGGGCCCGTCAATTATAGACACCTGTCACAGTTTTTTTCGTCCCCCTCGGGCGGATTTTGTGAAGAAAATCGGCTTGAATCCCTTTTTCCCGCGTGGTATAGTGTCTCTTAATAATTATATTGAACACGGAGGTGCCCCATGGCTTATTATTTCAGCGAACCGTCGCATACCTTCAGCGAGTATCTTCTGATTCCCGGCTATACCGACGAGCATTGCATCCCCGCGAACGTCTCTCTGCGCACGCCTCTGGTGCGTTACCGCCGGGGGGAGGAGCCGTCCGTCTGTCTCAACGTTCCCGTTGTCTCCGCCATCATGCAGTCCGTTTCCAACGACGGCATGGCGCTGGCGCTGGCGCGCGAGGGCGGCATGAGCTTCATCTATTGCTCCCAGAGCGTCGAGGACGAAGCAGCCATGGTCGCCCGGGTCAAAAACTTCAAGGCCGGCTTTGTCACCTCCGACTCCAACATCCGACCGGACGCCACGCTGCGGGATGTGCTCGCGCTGCTGCAGCGCACGGGCCACTCCACCATGGCCGTCACCGACGACGGCGGCCCGAACGGCCGTCTGCTCGGCATCGTGACCAGCCGCGACTACCGCGTCAGCCGCATGGACGGCAGCGAGCGCGTCTGCGACTTCATGACCCCCATTGAAAAACTCGTCACCGCTCCCGAGGGCACCTCTCTCAAGCAGGCCAACGACATCATCTGGGACCACAAGCTCAACGCTCTGCCCATCGTCGGCGAGGACGGTCATCTGCGCCACTTCGTCTTCCGCAAGGACTATGACAGCCACAAGGAAACCCCCGACGAGCTCATCGACAGTCGCAAGCGCTACATGGTCGGCGCGGGCATCAACACCCGCGACTACCGCGAACGCATCCCCGCGCTGGTGGAAGCCGGCGCCGACGTGCTGTGCATCGACTCCTCCGAGGGCTATTCCGACTGGCAGCGCTTCGTGCTCGAATACGTCCGCGAGACCTACGGCAACAGCGTCAAAATCGGCGCCGGCAACGTCGTTGACCGCGAGGGATTCCTGTTCCTGGCCCGCGCCGGGGCGGACTTTGTCAAGGTCGGCATCGGCGGCGGCTCCATCTGCATCACCCGCGAGCAGAAGGGCATCGGCCGCGGCCAGGCCACCGCGCTCATCGAGGTGGCGGCGGCGCGCGACGAATATTTTGCCGAAACCGGCATCTACATCCCCATCTGCTCCGACGGCGGCATCGTCCATGATTACCACATCACGCTGGCGCTGGCCATGGGCGCGGACTTCGTGATGATGGGCCGCTACTTTGCCCGCTTTGACGAAAGCCCCACCCCGCGTCTGAACGTCAACGGCAAATATGTCAAGGAATACTGGGGCGAGGGCTCCAACCGCGCCCGCAACTGGCAGCGCTACGATCTCGGCGGCGGCACCGTCGGCATGGGCTTTGAAGAGGGCGTCGACTCCTACGTCACCTACGCCGGCTCCCTGCACGACAATCTGGCCATCACGCTCGACAAGGTCCGCGCCACCATGTGCAACGTGGGCGTCGTCTCCATCCCCCAGCTGCAGCGCGACGCCAAGCTGACCCTGGTCTCCGCCACCAGCATCGTCGAAGGCGGCTTCCACGACGTCACCCTCCGCAGCAGCTCCGGCACCTGACCGTTCCGTTGTCACCAGAGGTGTCACCAGTGTCACCGTGTCACCGCGTGTCATCGGGGACGGTTCTCGCTGGTGTCACTGGGTGTCACTGGGGACGGTTCTCGTTGACAACTTCTTTTTACAAAAGGTGTCACTGGGGACGGTTCTCGTTGACAACTTCTTTTTACAAAAGAGACATCCGTTCTTCCTTCAGGTGTCACTGGGGACTGTCACTGGGGACGGTTCTCGTTGACAACTTCTTTTTACAAAAGAGACATCCGTTCTTCCTTCATGAAAGAGCGGATGTCTCTTTTTCTAATCAAAGGTGCAGGCTGTTTTTATTTACGGTAAAACAGAATGCCGAAGCAGTTCGGGCCGCAGTGACCGCTGACGGTGCAGCCGGCGCGGGTCTGCAGCACTTCCTCGAACGGGACGCACTCGAGCACGACCTGTCGGACCCGGGCGGTAATGGCGGGGTCCACGCCGGAATCGGTCAGAAAGATGCGGCGGGGATCCACGGTTTCGGGCTCGGCCAGCTTGTCGCGCACATAGTCGCACAGACAGCGCTCGAGGCTGCCGCGGTATTTTTTCGCCACGCCCATCACGCCGTTTTGAACCTGGATGGAGGGCTTGAGCTTGAGCAGATTGGCGCCCAGCGCCGCCACTGCCGAGCAGCGTCCGCCCTTGTGCATATAAACCAGCGTATCCAGCACGAAGCTGACGTCCAGCTTTTCCTTGCGGCGGTTGAGCTCCTCGGCGATGGACGCGGCGTCCATTCCCTCCCCCGCCATTTCGCAGGCATCGAGCACCAAATGGCCAATGCCGGTAGAGAGGTTGCGGCTGTCGATGACATACACGCCGCCTACCTCCTCCGCCGCGAGCCGGGCGTTCTGGTAGCAGCTGGACATATCCGCGCTGATGGTGAAATGAAGCACGGCGTCGCACTCCCGGCGCAGACGTGTGAACACGTCGATATAATCCTGCAGATTCACCGCCGCCGTGGAGCAGAGTCTGCCCGTTTCGTTGAAGTAGGCGTACTGGTCGTCGGGGGTAATCTGCACCCCGTCCACCAGCGTCTCGCTGCCGCGGACAATATACAGCGGCGTGATGGTAATGCCGTATTTTTCGATCAGTTCCGGCGACAAATCGCAGGTACTGTCGGCGCAAATGCGAATCTTCAAGGTTCGGCTCCCTCCTGTCAAGAGTGCGTGGTTTTGTCATTATACACAATTTTCGCCCGAAAGAAAACCTTTGTCTGCTCTAAAAGACAAAAATATTTCGATTTTGCGCAAAAAAAGACTTACAATTGACCGTCCATCTGTGTTATACTATGCGTGGATAAATATGCTTTCATTTTTTCGGGAGGAGCACGGTCATGTACGCTATCGGCGATCTCATCATTCACGGTTCCTCCGGCGTCTGCCGTGTGGAGGAGATTACCATGCTCTCCGTCAAGGGCTCGCCGGACGGTCCCCGCCCCTACTATATCCTCAAGCCGCTTTACCAGTCCGGCACCATCACCACCCCCGCCGACAGCGACAAGGTCTTCTCCCGCCCCGTCATCTCCAAGGACGAGGCTCTTTCCCTCATCGACAGCATCCCCGGCGTGGAGGCCGCCAGCTACAACAACTCCAACCTCCAGCAGCTCGAGGCCCACTACAAGGCCTCCTTCGTCAGCCACAGCTGCGAGGATCTGATCTATCTCACCAAATCCATCTACGCCAAAAAGCGCGAGCGCGAGGCCGCCAAACTCAAGTTCGGCGCCGTCGACCGCCGGTACATGGACCGCGCGGAGGATCTTCTCTTCGGCGAGTTCGCCGTCGCCCTCGGCATCACCCGGGACGAGGTCCCCGAGTTCATCTCCCTCCGCCTCGGCGGCCGCACCCTCGCCGACTGAGCTTTTCATCACACAAAAAAAGGACCGCAGAACAAGCTGCGGTCCTTTTTTTGCGTCCGGCGCTATTGCCCTTACGCGCGGTGCCATTTGACGCCCTGGGGGGTGTCCTCGAGAATGATGCCCTCGGCCTTCAGCTCGTCGCGGATGCGGTCGGCCTCGGCCCAGTTTTTGGCCTTGCGGGCGGCCTGACGGGCGGCAATTTTCTCCTCGATGGCCTCGTCGGCGCTGTCCGCCGCGCCGAAGGGAATCCCCAGCACGTCGGCAAGCTCCGTGAAGATAGCGAGGCACGCCTCCGCCAGCGCGCTGCTCGGGTCGGCGCTCGGGCTGACCGCCGTGTTCACCTCGCGCACCAGGTCAAACAGCACGGACACGGCGTCCGCCGTGTTGAAGTCATCGTCCATGACCTCGACAAAGCGCTCGCGGAAGCGGCCGAGGCCCTCCGCAAAGCTCTTTTCCTCCTCGCTCATCGGCTCCTTGCGGCCGTTCGATGCGAAGAACTCCAGGTTCTGCCGGGCGTTGCGCAGACGCTCAAGCGCCGCCTTCGCCTGGTTGAGAATTTCGCCGGAATAGTTCAGCGGGCTGCGGTAATGGCTCATCAGCATGAACATGCGGATGGCGTCGTAGCCGTACACCTCCGCCGCCTCGCGCACGGTAAAGAAGTTGCCGAGCGACTTGCTCATCTTTTTGTTGTCAATGCTGATAAAGCCGTTGTGCAGCCAGTAGTGCACGAATTCGCAGCCGTTGGCGGCCTCGGACTGGGCAATCTCGTTTTCGTGGTGGGGGAAGGCCAGATCCTGCCCGCCGGCATGGATGTCGATGGTCTTGCCCAGATACCGCACGCTCATGGCAGAGCACTCGATGTGCCAGCCCGGGCGTCCCTCGCCCCAGGGGGAGGGCCAGCTGGGCTCGCCGGGCTTGGCCGCCTTCCACAGAGCGAAGTCCAGCGGATTTTCCTTGATGTCGCTCACGTCGATGCGGGCGCCGGAGCGCAGGTCGTCGATGTTCTGGTGGCTCAGCTTGCCGTAGTCGGGGAAGCGCAGCGTGCGGTAATACACGTCGCCCTGCGCCTCGTAGGCATAGCCCTTTTCGATCAGCGCGCTGACCATGTCGATAATCTGCTGAATGTTCTCCGTCGCGCGCGGATGCACGGTCGCCTCGCGGACGCCCAGAGCGCCGGCGTCCCGGCGGTACTCGGCGATGTACTTTTCCGCGACCTCGGCGGCGGTGATGCCCTCCTCCAGGGCGCGCTTGATAATTTTGTCATCCACGTCCGTGAAGTTCTGCACGAAGGTAACGTCGTATCCGCGATACTCCAGATACCGCCGCAGCGCGTCGAACATGATGATCGGCCGGGCGTTGCCCACATGGATGTAGTTATACACCGTCGGGCCGCAGGCATACATGCGAACCTTACCCGGTTCGATGGGGACGAATTCCTCCTTCGTCATGGTCATGGTGTTGAAAAGCTTCATGGTATTCTCCTTGTTTCAGCCTGTTATATTCCCTCGTGGATGGTCCCGCGCAGCACCCCGTCGCAGGCCTCCCGAATATCCACTTCATAAAATTCGCCGGGTACGGCCGCCCCGGTGAAAACGACTCCCTCGTCCACCTCCGGTGAGTCGGCATAGCTCCGCCCTGTCCAGACGCCCGGCTCCTCGTCGGACGCGCCCTCGCACAGCACGCGAAGCCGCCGTCCGACCATGGCGGCGTCCCGCTCGTCCATAATCGCGGCCTGCAGCTCGCCCACGGCCAGCCGGCGCCGTTCCGCCTCCTCCGGGTCACAGCGGTTCGGCATCCCGGCCGCTTCTGTCCCCTCCTCCGGAGAGAAGGCAAACGCGCCGACGCGCTCCAGCCGCTCCTCGCGCAGAAAGTCCATCAGCTCCGCGAATTCCTCCTCGCCCTCGCCGGGCAGTCCGACAATCAGACTGGTCCGGATGACGCACTCCGGCATCTTTGCGCGCAGCTTTGCAATCAGAGCGCGGATGCCGGCGGCGGTTTCCGGCCGGTGCATGGCGCGCAGAATGCGGTCGTTTACATGCTGAATGGGCATGTCGATGTATTTGACAATTTTCTCCTCCGCGGCCATCACGTCAATCAGCTCGTCCGTGATTTCCGCCGGATACAGATAATGCAGCCGAACCCAGCCGATGCCTTCGACCCGGCACAGCTGCCGCAGCAGCCCCGCCAGATTGGTTCCGTCCCGCAGATCCCGGCCATAGCGCGTCACGTCCTGCGCCACCAGAATCACTTCCCGGCAGCCCTCCGCCGCAAGCGTTTCCGCCTCGCGCAGGATATCCTGCGGCCGACGGGACCGGAATCGCCCCCGGATGGAGGGAATCACGCAGTAGGCGCAGCGGTTGTCGCAGCCGTCCGCGATTTTCAGATAGGCCCAGCCCGGGCCTGTGCTGACCAGCCGCTCCAGCTCCGGCAGCGGCTCGTTTTTGTCCCGGAAACAGGCATAGTGCGGCTCATCGGACTCCAGCGCCGCCACGATGTCCGGGAACGACGCCGTGCCCAGCACCGCATCAATCTCCGGCAGCTCGGCCAGAATTTCGTCCTGAAACCGCTCGGCGAGACACCCGGTCACAATCAGCCGCCGCAGCGACCCCTCTTCCTTCAGCCGGGCGAGAGACAAAATGGTATCGATGGCCTCCTGCTGCGCCGCCTCGATGAAGGCGCAGGTGTTGACCACCGCCGCGTCCGCCTGCTCCGGCTCGGAAACGAGCAAATGCCCGGCGCCGACAAGCAGCGCGAGCATCTGTTCGGAATCAATCCGGTTCTTGGCGCAGCCAAGACTGGTGAAATGAATCTTCATTCGCTCTCTCCGATCTCCGCATCGGGCTCATAGCGGGCGATGGCCTCCCGGACCTCCGTCCAGGACCACCCCCGGCGCAGCAGCGCGTCCGCCGTCTTTTTCAGCTGCTTCGGATCGCCGCAGTCCCGGCCCCGCAGCCGGGCCGCCACCAGACGGTCGAGCGTGTCGCCGTCCTCGTCCGCCGGCAGCGCCGTCCGGTCGATAATCTCCCGCGCCACGCCGCGGCGCGTCAGCTCAGCGCGAAGCCGCCGCGGTCCGTAGCCCTTCGCCCGGTACTGCCGGGCCAGCATGGCGGCGTATTGCTCATCGTCCACGAAGCCGTAATCCAGACACAGGGCGATGACCTGCTCGATATTGTCCGCCTCAAAGCCCTTTTCCGTCAGCTTTTTTCGCAACTCCGCCTCGGACAGCGGCCGCAGCGCCAGCAGCGCCATGGCCTTGTCCTTGGTTTTCTGCAGCGGGTCGGCGGGCGGGGAATCAGTCTTCCTCTTCTCCGTCATCAAAGTCCTCCGCGCTGATATCCACCGCGCGGCCGGCCGCGCGGGCGGCGCGCACCGCCTGCGGGGTCATCAGCTTGACGGCGTTGGCGCGGATGTCCTCCTCCAGCTTCGCGGCGGCCTCGGGGTTGTTAAGGAGGAATTCCTTGACCCCGTCGCGGCCCTGAATCCGCTCGCCGCAGCAGGTAAACCAGGCTCCGGCCTTTTCGATCAGCTCCAGCTTGACGCCGATGTCGACCAGCTCACCCACGCGGGAGATGCCCTCGCCGTACATGATATCGAACTGGCATTCCTTGAAGGGGGGCGCCACCTTGTTCTTGACAATCTTGACACGGGTGCGGTTGCCGATAATCTCATCGCCGACCTTCAAACTCTCGACACGGCGCACATCCAGACGCACGCTGGAATAATACTTCAGCGCGCGGCCGCCGGGCGTCGTCTCGGGGTTGCCGTACATAACGCCGATCTTCTCGCGCAGCTGGTTGATGAAGATGACGATGCAGTTGGTCTTAGACACGATGCCGGCCAGCTTGCGCAGCGCCTGACTCATCAACCGGGCGAGCACGCCCACCACGGAGTCGCCCATCTCGCCCTCCAGCTCGCTGCGGGGCAGCAGCGCCGCCACGGAGTCGATGACGATGACGTCGATGGCGCCGGAGCGCACCAGCGCCTCCGTAATCTGCAGCGCCTGCTCCGCCGTGTCCGGCTGGGACAGCAGCAGATTGTCGATGTCCACACCCAGCGCGCGGGCATAGGCCGGCTCAAGCGCGTGCTCGACGTCGATATAGGCCGCCTCGCCGCCCTTGCTCTGGGCGGAGGCGACAATGTGCAGCGCCAGCGTCGTCTTGCCGCTGGCCTCCGGGCCGTAAATCTCCACAATGCGGCCGCGGGGCACGCCGCCGATGCCGAGCGCCAGATCCAGTCCCAGCGAGCCGGTCGGGATGGAGTCCACGTTGACGGGCAGATCCTCTCCCAGACGCATGATGGCGCCGCGGCCGTAGCTCTTTTCAATCTGGGCCAGCGCGGTCTCCAGTGCTTTTTTCTTGTCGGTTGCCTGCCCGACGGGAACGGGGGCTGCTTTTTTCTTTTCGGCCATGGCTGTTATCTCCCATCCATAATATTATTCTTCGGTTTCCGTTTCGGCTTCGGCGGCGCCGGGCAGCAGCGTGCCCACCACGATGCGGTCCGTCCCGGCGGTGTCCTTCAGACAGCCCGTCCGGGCAAAGCCGGCCTCTCGGAGCAGACGGCAGACCTCCTCCGCCTGTCCCTCACCGACCTCCAGCATAATCGTTCCGTCGTCCTTTAATACGGACTTCCATCCGGAAATAACGGCGCGGATCACATTCAGCCCGTCCTCCCCGCCGTCGAGCGCGTGAATCGGCTCGTAATCCCGCACGGAGCGATCGAGCGTCATCAGCTCGTCCGAGGGAATATACGGCGCGTTGCAGGTGATCAGATCAAACTCGCCCATCAGAATGGGCGGCTTGTCATACACATCCGCCTGCACGCACATCACGCGCGGCGCCAGTCGGCAGCGCTGCAGATTTTCCCGCGCCACCGCCAGCGCGTCCGGGTCGTTGTCCGCCATCACGATGCGCGCGGCGGGCATGTGCAGCGCCATCGCGCAGCCGATGCACCCCGACCCCGTGCACAAATCCAGAATCCGCGGGTGGCTCTTGCGCCCGGCAAACAGACTGATGGCCGCCCGGGCCATGATTTCGGTATCCGGCCGGGGAATCAGCACGCTGCTGTTGACATACAGCGGCACGCCGTAAAACTCCCAGCTGCCGGTGATATAGGCGACCGGCTCGCCCTGCAAACGGCGCTCCACACAGGCGCGGACCTTCTGCACCAGATCCTCCCCCGCGTAGAGATTCAGATCCTTGAGCAGCTTTTCCGTCGTCTTGCCGCTGACGCAGGCCACGATCAGCCGCGCCTCCAGCGCGTAGGCCTCGATGCCCGCGTCCTTCAGCGCGCGGCGCGCGTCAATGTATATATCGTTATATGTCTTTGCCATGTGTTCTCCTTTTTCAGAGAAATGGATTACCAGCTGTCCGCGCCCTTTTCGGCGGGGATGACCAGCTTGAGCGCCGCGATGGCGACCTCCATCATCGAGTCGTCCGGCTCGCGGGTGGTGATGTGCTGCAGCTGGCGTCCCGGCCAGGACAGAATGCGGGAGATGACCAGCGTGTCGTGCCGCCCAACCCAGCGGTTGAGCTCATAGCTGAGCGCCACGACCACCGGCAGCAGACACAGTCGGATGACCATGCGCAGTCCCGTGTTGGACACCCGGATCAGACAGCCGACCAGAATCGAGATGATGACCACCACCAACAGAAAGCTCGTGCCGCAGCGGGGATGGAACCGGCTTTCCTTTCGCACGTTTTCCACCGTCAGCTCGTGCCCGTGCTCATAGCAGAAGATGCTCTTGTGCTCCGCCCCGTGATAGGCAAACACGCGGGCGATGTCCTTCATCTGCGAGCAGCCCCACATATACGCAAGCAGGATAACCAGCTTCACTATGCCCTCGAGCAGATTGCGCAGAATATACCGTTCGCTGACCCCCGGAATCAAGCCGATCAGGAAGGTCGGCAAAAAGATGAACAGCCCGATGGCCAGACAAAAGCCCAGAATCACGGCCATGCCGATGGCGAACTTCTCCGCCTTTTCGCTGCCGAATTTCTTCTCGACCCAGAGGTCGAATTTGGACGGCTCCTCCTGCTGATCCTCCGGCAGCTGCTCCGCCGCCCAGGTCAGCGCCTTGCACCCCTTGACCAGACTGTCAAAAAAGTTGACCACGCCGCGAATCAGCGGCCAGCCCAGCACCGGATGCTTTTCCTTGATCAGCTGCAGCTCCTCCACCTTTGTGACGAGCCCGTCCTGTCCGCGCACGACAATGGCCTGCCGGTCCACGCCGCGCATGAGGATGCCCTCAATCAGTGCCTGCCCGCCGATGCTGGTGCGAAAGCAGGTATCCGTCTGTTTTTTACTCAATGGAATATCCCTCCCGGACTTATCATATCTTTAACTCTTCCTCGTCGATGACGGGAAGCATCACGGTTACCACGGCGCCGCCCTGGCCGTCGGCCGCGTTGCCGATGGTCAGCCGGCCCTCGTGGCGGGTGACGATTTCGTCGCAGACCGCCAAACCGATGCCGCTGCCGCGTTCCTTGCCGCTGCCCTTGTAAAACTTGCGTTTGACCAGCCCCAGCTCCTCCTCGGGAATACCGGGCCCGTAATCGCGGAAGGTGATGACCACCCACTCCGCCGTGGCCCCGATGGTCACGGAGAAGCGCCCCGCGGCGCGGCCGTACTTGGCGGCGTTGTCCATGATGTTCAAAAACACCTGCTTGAGCCGCTCCGGGTCGCCCAGAATCTCCGGCATGTCGTCGACCGGCGGGCGGTATTCCACCTGGATTCCCTCCCGCTTGAGAAGCTCGCCATAGGTGAAGATTGCGTCCTCCAGCTCCCCGGCCACATCCAGCCGCGTCACGTTCAGACTGAACCGTCCGTCCTGAATGCGGGTGAACTCCAGCAGCTCCTCGACCATCTTGGTCAGCCGGCCGGATTCCTTGGAGATGATGGAGATGCCGCGTCGGGAGTCGCCGGATATGGCCTCGTCATAGGCCAGCGTTTCCGCCCAGCCCGTGATGGCCGTCAGCGGCGTCCGCAGCTCGTGCGACACCGAGGAGATAAACTCCGTCATGGTCTTTTCCGTGCGCCCGATCTGCTCGGACAGGTCGTTGATGGCGTCCGTCAGCTCGCCGATTTCGTCGTCGTGGCGTTTTTCCGCCCGGATGCCGTAGCTGCCGGAGGCAATGCGCCGCGACAGCGCCGTCAGCTCCCGCACAGGTCCCGTGACGGAACGGATAAAATAGCGGTCTGTGACCACCACGGCCAGAATAATCGCCAGCGCGCCGCCGCCCAGAATCAGACCGCTGCGCAGCCGCAGCGCCCCCTCCAGCGCCATGCTCAGCAGCGCGGCCGCCGTCGCGGCGATTACCAGGGCGCACACGGCAAACACCAGCCCGCGCATGCGGCGCTCGATGCTCCTGCCGGCCCCGGCCGCCGCCCGGTTGTGTCTCATGCGCTCAGAACCCCCATTTGTATCCGTAGCCCCACACAGTGGTGATATACGTCGGGATGGTGCTGTTGTCCTCGATCTTGATGCGCAGCCGGCGGATGTTCACATCCACAATCTTCAGCTCGCCGAAATAATCCCGACCCCACACGGCGTTGAGAATATCCTCGCGCGAGAGCGCGCGCCCGGGGTTGGTCATGAACAGCTTGATGATGGAATACTCAATCTGGGTCAGCTTGATGCGCTCGCCGTTTTTCTCCAGCGTGCGGTTGCGCGTGTTCAGCCGGAACGGACCGTGGCGCAGCTCGCCCTCGTCCTCGGCCGTCTCCTCGCCGCCGGTGCGCCGATACAGCGCGTCGATGCGCGCCGTCAGCTCCGCCGGGGAAAAGGGCTTTGTCACATAGTCGTCCGCCCCGGTCATCAGACCGGTGACCTTGTCCATTTCCTGCGCCTTGGCCGTCAGCATGATAATGCCGATTTTGGAATCCCCGGCGCGGATGCGGCGGCAGACCTCAAACCCGTCGATATCCGGCAGCATCACGTCAAGCAGCGCCACCTTGATATCCGGGTTCTGCTTGAGCCGTTCCAGCGCCTCCTCTCCGGTTTCCGCCTCAATCGGCTCGTAGCCGGAGCGCTTGAGGTTGATGACCACAAAGCTGCGGATGCTGGACTCGTCCTCCAGAACCAAAACCTTTTTCATATAGGGACTCCCTCCTGCCTTTGGCGCGCCGCCGTCGGCGGCGACGGCGACTGTAACTTTTCACTCTATCTGTGTTATTATATCACATTTGTTACAGATTCCAATAGAAAAAGTTACAAAATTTTTGTTTCCCGCTTTTACCTTGCCCAACAAACAGCGCGGTGCTACAATATGGGCGGATTTCCCGGAAAGGGGGACGGTTTTATGTTTATCAACGTGGAAAAGAAAAACCACCTCGCCATCCTCACCATGAACCGGCCGAAGTGTCTCAACGCCTTCAACACGGCCATGATTCACGAACTGGAGGAGCGCTATTACGAAATCGAGTCCGACGACGACGTTTTCGTCACCGTCATCACCGGCGCCGGGCGCAGCTTTGTCTCCGGCGCGGACATCTCCGAAATGGCGGACATGACCGCCTCACAGGCCAAGCGCTTCAGCTATAACGCCAACAACACCTTCCTCAAGCTGGAGAACTCCTCCAAGCCCGTCATCGCCGCCATCAACGGCTTTGCCATCGGCGGCGGGTGCGAGCTGGCCATGGCCTGCGACATCCGTCTGGCCAGCGACCGCGCCGTGTTTGCCCAGACAGAGGTCACGCTCGGCATCACGCCGGGCTTCGGCGGCACCCAGCGCCTGCCCCGCATCATCGGCAGCTCCCGCGCCGCCCAGATGCTCTTCACAGGCTCCTTCATCGACGCCTACACCGCCCGGGACTGGGGTCTCGTCAGCGAGGTCTATCCGCACGAGGAGCTGATGCCCCGCGCCATCGCCATGGCCGAGACCATCGCCGCCAAGGCCCAGATGGGCGTCCGCCAGGCCAAGGTCAGTCTGCACCGCGGTCTGTACACCGACATGTACACCGGCACCTCCTTCGAGGCCGAGGCCTTCGGCCTGTGCTTCTCCACCGAGGACCAGAAGGACGCCATGCACGCCTTCCTCGATAAACGTCCCATCACCGAATACAAAAACCGATAAGGAGTCCGTTATGAACCACATCTTTGTCTGCGGCGCCGGGACTATGGGTCTCGACATCGCCCAGGTCTTTGCCCGCGCCGGCATGACCGTCACCATCCGCGACATCTCCGACGACATCATCACCCGCGCCGCGTCCCGCATGGAGTCGAACATCGCCCGCCTGACCCAAAAGGGCAAACTCACCCCCTCCGAGGCCGAGGCCGTGCTCTCCCGCCTGTCCTATACGGTCGACATGGCCCCTGCCGCCGAGGCCGACCTCGTGGTTGAGGCCATCCTCGAGCGCGCCGACCTGAAAAAGGCCGTCTTTTCGGAGCTCGACGCCATCTGCCGCCCCGAGTGCATCTTCGCCTCCAACACCAGTTCCATCTCCATCACCGAGATGGCGGTCGCCTCCGGCCGCCCGGACCGCTTCCTGGGCATGCATTTCTTTAACCCCGCCCCCGTCATGAAGCTCATCGAGCTCATCCGCTCGCTGACCACCTCCGACGAAACCTTCGCCGCCGTGCGCTCGCTCTGTCTCTCCCTCGGCAAGGAGCCTGTGGAGGTTCTGGACAGCCCCGGCTTCGTCGTCAACCGCCTCCTCACCCCCATGATCAACGAGGCCGCCTTCCTCGTCCAGGAGGGCGTGGCCTCTCCGGAGGACATCGACCGCGCCATGCAGCTCGGCGCCAACCACCCGATGGGCCCCCTGCATCTGGCGGACCTGGTCGGCATCGACGTGGTCCTCGCCATCTGCGATGTCCTGTGGAACGAGACGCACGACGACAAGTTCCGCGCCTGCTTCCTCCTGCGCAAAATGGTCCGCGCCGGCCGCCTCGGCCGCAAAACCGGCGAGGGCTT
>R18__coassemble_1967_pt1 | contig 16095 bp, 13 predicted proteins | sample R18__metabat2_low_PE_004 | metagenome-assembled genome bin R18
CTGTTTGAAACAATGTGTGTTAGAGACCTACGGACATACGCGGAAAACCTAGGTGGAACAGTTTATCATTATAGAGATCGTTCGGGCCTGGAATGTGATGCGGTGGTCCATCTGCGAAACGGTCATTATGGTTTGATTGAAATAAAGCTCGGGGGCGACCGTTTAATCAAGGAAGGAGCAGCAAATCTTCTAAAACTGGAAAAAATGATTGATACGGAAAAATGCCGGCTCCGTCGTTTAAAATGCTTTTGACCGGAACGGACAAATATGCATACAGGCGGCCGGACGGCATTTTTGTGGTTCCGATTGGATGCTTGAAAAACTAAATATGGGTGTCAAGGTACCCGTCCCCTTGACACCATATGCTGCTTTTTCCGGTCAGGATGATGTCCCGACGGCGCATTGTGAAATCCGTCTTTGACACAAAAGCTTCGGCAAAAACGACATTCAAATGTTGTTTTTGCCGAAATTTTGTGTATAATAAAAACAGGAATGGAAGCAGGAGATGCCGCAATGTATTATCACAGACAATTGGAGCAAAAGATATTGGATACGGCAAAAGAATTTGCCTGTATCACCTTGTATGGTGCCAGACAGACCGGAAAATCAACCATGGTGCGGAATCTGTTTCCGGACTTTGAGTATGTCACACTGGATAACGGAAAGGAGAGAGCGCTCGCAAAAGATGACCCGGGTTTGTTTTTAGATGCGCACAGCGTGCCGCTGATCATTGATGAAATTCAAAAGGCGCCCGGCTTAATGGAAGCCGTTAAAATACGGGTTGATGAAAGTAAATTCAGAAATATAGAAAATCATATCGAGACGCCGCTTATGTATGTTCTTACGGGATCCAATACATATGAAATTCGGGAGCAGGCGGCGGAATCGCTGGCCGGAAGGACTGCGTTAATAGAGGTTTCATCGTTTTCGGAATGCGAGAAACAGCAAAAAGCGGGCAGCGAATTCATTCCCGATATGGAAGTGCTTAAGAAAAAACAGGAACATCTGACTTCCAAAAACAGATTTGAAGTTTTTGAGGATATCCTAATAGGCGGTATGCCGGAATATTGGACCTTGCGTCACAATCGAGACACTTTTTTTGAAAGCTATATTTCGACTTATCTGGAAAAGGATGTTAGTCGAATGATAAATGTTGGAAGAGTGGATGATTTTCGACGATTTATGCGCATTACGGCTCTTCGTACCTCCCGGCAGATTGACTATACGGATTTGGGCAGCGCGGCGGGAATTGACGCGCGCACGGCGAAAAATTGGATTTCCATCCTCGAGGCGTCCGGAATTATTATGATCCTTCAGCCATACGAGAGTAATCTGGCTAAGAGAATAATAAAGACTCCGAAGCTGTATTTTATGGATACCGGTCTATGCGCGTTTTTATGCGGTTGGACCGATTCCGGAATCCTGGAGGCCTCGCCGATGGCGGGGGCGTTCTTTGAAACTTATGTGGTCAGCGAGATAGTCAAAAGCATTCGCAATGCCGGGAAACGAATTGAATATACTCTTTATTATTACCGGGACCGAGATCAAAAGGAAGTGGATTTAATCTATGTCAAAAACCAAATGATTTACCCGATTGAGATTAAGAAGGGAATCGGAAAAGAACGCGCCGACAAAAATTTTGGGGTACTGAAGCAGTATAAGATGCCTATCGGTCAAGGATTGATTATTGATACATCGGACAGGCTTTTTCCTTTAAACAGGGATACGTGGTACTGCCCGGTGGGAATGATAGGACTGTGATTTCGTCGCTAAGTCATCCTTGTGCGGCGCGGCCATAAAAGAAAAAACAGGCCGGGAGCGGTTGCGCTCCCGGCCTGCGGCATAAGCGGGGGTCAGTCGGAATAGTCCAGATCGATGCTGATTTCCACCCGGTAGGCGGGGTAGAGGGCGGTCACGGCGTCTGCCACACGCGTGCGCAGGGCGTCGCGGTCGCTGACCTTGAAGTCCGTCACCATGTCAAATGACAGGACGCTCTGGCTGTCGTCGATGCAGATGGCGTGGATGTTGAGAATGCCGTCGAAGGCGAGGACCGTCTCGCGGATGGCCGCCTGCATGGCGACTTTTTCGGGATGGACGGTGTCGACGGCGTAGATGCCGACGGTCAGGAAGATGCTGTATTTGGTCACGATGGCGCGCTGGATTTCTTTGGTCAGGGTATAGACCTCCAGCGCGGTCATGGTGTCGGGGACCTCGACATGAACCGAGCCCATGGCGTAGTTCGGGCCGTAGTTGTGCAGCACGAGGTCATACACGCCCTGTACGCCGTCGAAGGCGCGGATGTCCGCCTTGATGGAGCCGGTGATGCTCTCCGGGCTGCGGGTGCCGAGCACCTGGGACACGGGGCTGAGCAGCATTTCGATGCCGGCCTTGAGAATGAAGACGGAGATGACGACGCCGATCCAGCCGTCGATGCTGACGCCCCAGAGCAGCGTGACCGCCGCGCCGACCAGCGTGGAGGCGGAGATCACGGCGTCAAAGGAGGCGTCCGAGCCGGAGGCAATCAGCGCGTCGGAGTTGTATTTTTTGCCGCGGGCGGAGACAAACCGGCCGAGCAGCAGCTTGACCGCGATGGCCACCAGCACGATGACCAGCGTCACCGCCGTGTACTGGGCGGGCTCGGGGTGGAAAATCTTTTTGACGGATTCCACCAGCGAGGCGGCGCCGGCGGCAAAGACGATGCCCGCGACCAGGATGGCGCTGAAATACTCCACCCGGCCGTGGCCGAAGGGATGGCTCTTGTCGGGCTTGCGCTTGGCCAGCTTGATGCCGAGAATGGCGATGACCGACGAGAGCATGTCCGACAGGTTGTTCACCGCGTCGAGCAAAATGGTGATGGAGCCGGACAGCAGTCCCGCCAGCGCCTTGAAGGCGGCCAGAAACACGTTGGCCGCAATGCCGACAAAGCTGGTGCGGGTAATGGCGCGTTCGCGCTCGAGCTTTGTCCAGGTCTGTTCCATAATCAAAAGCCTTCTTTCCGGAGAGATATTCTCCACATCCTATTATAGCACAAAAAAACACCGGGAGCCCTCCGATAAAGAATTTTATCGAGAGAGTCCCGGCTTTTGTTTGGGAGGAGATTGGGTCAGTCTTTTGTTTCGGCGGGCTGCTTCCAGGCGAGGCAGCGGTTTTTGCGGCGGTGGCGGCGGACGGCGCTGCGGGCAATCAGAGCGCCCGCGAAGCACGCGATGAACACGCCCATGGCAATCATGGCGCCGGTCGAGACGCCGCCCTGGGTCTTGACCTCCAGCCAGAGGGAGTCCATGAGCTGGCTGGTTTCCGTGGAGAGATTCAAAAACGACTCGCCGCGGGAGAGCGTCTCCTCGTCGGGATAGGCGACGGGGGAGGAGGCGGTTTCCTCCTCCAGCCATTCGCGAGCCGCGGTCTGGGGGACGGAATAGCCGACATAGTCCATGTTGCAGCCGCTGATTTCGGGGTCGCAGAGGAAGTTGATGTAGGCCTCGGCGCCGGAAATGTTCTGCGCGCAGGTCGGGATGCACATGGCGTCGATGAACAGATTGAAGCCCTCGGAGGGGAAGTAGAAGCGCAGGTCGGGATTTTCCTCCGCCATGAGAAGATAGTCCCCGGCGTAGTAAGGAGCGATCCATGCCTCGCCGCGCTCCATCTTGTCGAAAATCTGGTCCATGACATAGGCCTGTACCAGAGGCTTTTGCTCCATGAGCTTGAAGGCGGCGGCGCGCAGGTCCTCCTCGTTTTCGTCGTTGAGGGAGAAGCCGAGCAGGGACTCCGCCACGGCAAAGGCGTCGCGGGGGTTGTCGAACATCAGAATCTTGCCCGCGTATTTCTCGTTCCAGAGAAGCTCCCAGCTGCCGACGTCCTCCTCGTCCACATAGGCGGAGTTGTAGATGACGCCGACCGTGCCCCAGGTGTAGGGGACGGAATAGAGGTTGTCGGGGTCGTAGGCCGTGTTTTTGTAGGCCTCGTCCACGTACTGATAGTTCGGGATGTTGTCGTAGTTGAGGGGGAGAAGAAGTCCCTCCTCGATCAGACGGCCGATCATGTAATCCGAGGGGATGATGACGTCGTAGGTGCTGCCGCCGGTTTTGAGGCGGGTATAAAGACTTTCGTTGGAGTCGAAGGTCATGTAGTTGACCTCGATGCCGGTTTCCTCGGTGAAGCGGCGGTTGACGTCGATGTAGCCATCGGTGCCGTCGGAGATATACTGGCCCCAGTTGTAGACATTGATGCTCTCCGCCGAGGCGGCGGCGGGCAGAACCGCGATCATCAGCGCCAGCGCGGCGGTCAGAATGCGAAGGGAGCGGCGCGTCATGCCCTCGCCTCCTTCCGGCGGGACGGACGGGCGCCGTCGCGCGCCTGCAGAAGATTCATCACAACCATCAGCAGCAGAATGACCACGAAAATCAGCGTGAACAGAGCGTAAATCTTCGGCTGCAGGGGCTTTTTGGTGTAGTTGTAAATCTCCACGGGCAGGGTGATGAAGTCGGGGCCATAGACAAAATAGCTGATGACAAAGTCGTCCAGACTCATCGTGAAGGCCATCAGCGCGCCGGAGATGATGCCGGGCATCAGCTCGTACAGCGTGACCTTGCGAAAGGCCTGCAGCGGCGTGCAGCCCAGATCGAGCGCCGCATCCGTCAGCGCGGGATCCATCTGGGTCAGCTTCGGCATGACGGAGAGAATGACATAGGGAAGGTTGAAGGTAATGTGCGCGATGAGCAGCGTGGCAAAGCCGAGGACGCTGTTGGTTTTGAGCAGATTGCCGATAAACGCGAACAGCAGCGCCAGCGACACGCCGGTGACGATTTCGGGGTTGGTCATGGGGATGTCCGTGACGGCCATGACCAGCGAGCGCATGCGCCGGCCCATGGCGTGAATGCCGAGCGCGGCCATTGTGCCGAGAACCGTCGCCGCGAGCGCCGAGAGCACCGCCACCAGCACGCTGTTGCCGAGCAGCGGCAGCAGCACCCCGTCGCGAAACAGCTCCGCGTAGTTGTGCAGCGTAAAGCCGCCGAAGCGGGCCAGGTCCGTGCCGTTGGAGAAGCTGGCTGCCGCCAGCACCAGCATCGGCACGTACAGAAACACCAGAATGACGATGGTGAACACACGGGACAGGCGTTTCACAGGGCCACCCTCGCTTCCTCCGGGTCGGAGACCCGGTTCATGACGGCCACGCACAGGAAGATCATGACCATCAGCACCAGACTGAGCGCCGCGCCCAGATTGGGGTTATAGGCGGCCTTGAACTGGCTTTCGATGACGTCGCCGATGAGCGACGTGCCGGAGGTGCCGAGCTTTTGGGAGATGTAGAAGGTGCTGACCGCGGGGACAAACACCATCGTGAAGCCGGACACGATGCCCGGCACGCTCAGCGGGAGCACCACGCGGGAGAAGGTCTGCAGCTGGCCGCAGCCGAGGTCCTGCGCCGCCTCGTAGAGAGAGGGGTCGATTTTCAAAATGACCGTATAGAGCGGGAGAATCATGTACGGCAGATAGTTATACACCATGCCGAGCACCACCGCGGCATTCGTGCGGATGAGCGTCAGACGGGCAAGACCCAGGGAGGCAAGAAGACTGTTGAGGATGCCCGTGTCCTCCAGTAGGGCGACCCACGCCAGCGTGCGCAGCAGAAAGCTGATGCACATCGGCAGCATGATGAGCATGTACAAAAACCGCCGGCCCCGCTCGCCGCACTGCGCGATGAACCAGGCGACGGGGTAGCCCAGAATCAGACACAGCATCGTCGCCAGCAGCGCGAGCCATATGCTTTTGAGGAAAATCGGCAGATAGGTGCCGAGCGTGGTCAGATTGTGCAGCGTGAAGGCGCCGGTGGCGGAATCGGTGAAGGCATAGACCACGACGATGCCCAGCGGGACGATGGTGAACACCGCCATCCACAGCAGATACGGGGCAGCCAGAAGCTTATTCTTCATCCGCGGCGCCCTCCCGGTACTCGCCCTCCTGTTCGTCAAAGACGATATCGGGGTTGTTGATCTCGTCGTACTCGGCGGAATAGGAGCTGTAGTCGCCGAACAGACCGGAATATTCGCTCTTGCGCATGACGTGGATGCCGTCGGGCTCGATGCGGATGCCGATGCGCTCGCCCACCGGGCAGAAATCCGTCGTCTGAATCAGCCACTTAAAGCCGTAGAAGTCGACGATGATGTCGTACTGCATCCCCTTGAAGGTGATGTCCGTGACGGTGCCCTGCAGCTGGCCGTCCCCGGGGGCGACAATGTCCACGTCCTCGGGCCGGATGACGACGTCCACCGCCTCATCCGGGGCGAAGCCGCGGTCGAGACAGGCAAAGCGGCGGCCGAAAATCTCGACCTCGAGATCGGCGCGCATGATGCCGTCGACGATGTTGGACTCGCCGATAAAGTCCGCCACGAAGGCGTTTTTCGGTTCGTTATAGATACTCTCGGGGGTGCCGATCTGTTGGATGCGGCCGCGATCCATGACGACGACGGTGTCGCTCATGGCGAGGGCCTCCTCCTGGTCATGGGTCACGTAGATGAAGGTGATGCCCATCTGCTGCTGGATGCGCTTGAGCTCCGACTGCATGTCCTTGCGCAGACGCAGATCCAGCGCGCCGAGCGGCTCGTCGAGCAGCAGCACCTCCGGTCGGAGAACCAGCGCGCGGGCAATGGCCACACGCTGCTGCTGGCCGCCGGAGAGCGACTGGATGCGGCGGTTTTCGAAGCCGCGCAGACTGACGACCTCCAGCATCTCGGTGACGCGGGTGTCCAGCTCGCGCTCGGGCACCTTGCGCAGACGCAGACCGAAGGCGATGTTTTCGTACACATCGAGATTCGGGAACAGCGCGTATTTCTGGAACACCGTGTTGACGCGCCGCTTGTTGGGCGGGACGTCGTTGATGCGCACGCCGTCAAAGAAAATATCGCCCGAGGTCGGCTTCAAAAACCCTCCGATGATACGGAGCGTTGTCGTTTTGCCGCACCCGGACGGTCCGAGAAGCGTGAGAAATTCCTTGTCGTTGAAATAAAGGTTGATCGAATCCAAAACGGTTTCCCCATCGAACTGCATCGTGCAGTCGGAAAGCCGGATCAGCTCCTTGGCCATTATCCTCCCCCTCTTCAGTAAAGTAAAGTGTATACAATATAACACAAGAGCAAAAATATGCAATCTTTTTTTGATGAAAAAACGGTCCGGCCGGAGCCGGACCGCGGGGAGAGTCAGCGGGTGGGGAAATAGCGCGAAACGAAGGGGACCTCCGTCTCGAACGAGCGGCCCGACAGATACTGCAGCGGGCCGGCGTCCGTCGTGAAGGAAAAGGTGAGCTTATACGACCACAGAAGCTGGCGCTTTTCGCCGAAGCGGCGGTTGAGAGCCATGTCGCCGTATTTGCTGTCGCCGAGGAGCGGGTGGCCGGCGTGGGCCATCTGGACGCGAATCTGGTGCGTGCGGCCCGTCAACAGGCGGCACTCCGTCAGCGACAGCCCCTGCGCGCTTTGCATCACGCGATAGCGCGTGACCGCCCGGTCCGCGCCGGGCTCGGGCGCGGGGCGGACGTAGACCGTGTTTTTCACCGCGTCCTTGAACAGCCATCCGCGCAGCTCGCCCTCCGCCGGGGAGGGACGGCCGGCGCAGACGCACAGATAGTATTTATCGAGCTCGCGGTCGCGGATTTTTTCGTCCAGGACGCGCAGGGCGGGGGCGTTTTTCGCCGCGATGACGATGCCGCCGGTGCCGCGGTCGATGCGGTTGCACAGCGCGGGGGCAAAGCTGTTTTCCGCCGCGGGGTCCCATTGAGCCTGCTGGTATACGTGGGCTTGGATGTGGGCGATGAGCGTGTCCGCCGCCCAGCCGGCCGCCGCGTGGCACAGAACGCCGGGGCGCTTGCTGACCAGAAGGAGGTTCTCGTCCTCGTAGACAATGTCGAGCCGCGGCTTTGTCACCGCGAGCCAGGCGTTTTCCTCCCGCACGGGGGCAAAAAATTCCTCCGGGATGTACAGGCGCACCACGTCCCCCTCGGCAAGACGCCGGTCGGGGCGCGCCCAGTGACCGTTGCACTTGATGTCCTTGGTGCGGAAGTATTTCTGCAGAGCGGCGGACGGCAGCCGCGGCGCGCAGGCGGCGGCAAACCGGTCCAGCCGGCGTCCCGCATCGTTTTTTCCGACTGTAAATTCTCTCATAACGGAGGTATGATAGCATTTATTTTTGTTGTTGACAACGGGGAATACTTAATTTATAATGCTTTAGCGCGACTGTGAGGTGGTGTGACTGTGTATCTGGACCTGCACGAGGTGATCGAGTGCCCCGGCGCGGGAAAGCGTTTTTCCTGCGAGCTGGACGCACAGCGCCTCTCCTTTCCGGCGCTTGTCCGTTTTGACGATGCGGTGACTGCATCCGGCGAGGTCAAAAACTCCGCCGGTGTCCTGCATGTCACGGCGGAGGTGTCGGCGCAGATGACGGTCCTTTGCGACCGCTGCACAGCCGCCTTCCGGACGCAGAAGCTCCTGCCCGTCGACGTTGTGCTGGCGGAGGGGGCGGAGGATTCCGAGGACCCTACGGTGTACCCGTTGGAGGGCGATGGTGTGGACATTGCCTCTCTGCTGGAGACCTGCTTCATCCTCGAGCAGGAAACGCGATTCCTCTGTTCGTCCGAGTGCCGCGGGCTCTGTCCCGATTGCGGTAAGAATCTCAACGACGGCCCCTGCGGCTGTCGCAAACCAATGGATCCGAGAATGGCTGTCCTGGGACAGCTGTTGGATAAATGACAGGAGGTGTGAACGATGGCAGTTCCGAAGGGAAAAGTTTCTCATGCCAGAAAGAGCAAGAGACGTTCGAGCGTTTGGAAGCTGAAGCTTCCCGGTCTGGTGAAGTGCCCGAACTGCGGCGCGTACCATATGCCGCACCGCGTATGCCCGGAGTGCGGACAGTATAACGGGCGCGAAGTCCTCGCACAGGAAGAGGACCAGAAGTAAGACAGCACGAGGCGGAGGGGCTCAGCAGACCCTTCGCCTTTTGCTATTTAGAGGGCTGCGCCACAGAATCCCGGCACATGATCGCCCGCCTTAAAAGGACGGCGGCGGTCACAACCCCCGCTTCGCATGGGGGCCGTGCTTGGAAATTTTCCGGCAGCCCGGGGGCTTCGTTTGTGGGAAATGCGGTAGATTGAGGGGGAGGTATATATGCAATCGATTATACTCTCCGTGGAGGCGGACAGTCCGCTGCGGCACCGGGCCAGGGCGGGGGACGTTCTGGTCGCCATCGACGGGCATCCGGTCGAGGATGTGCTCGATTACGAATACTGGGGCTGCGGCGAGCGGCAGAGAGTCACGCTGCGGCGCGGGAAGCGCGAGTTTACCGTGCGGGCGCGGCGCAGCGATAGGACCGGTCTGGGGCTGAACTTTGAGGAATTTCTCATGGACCGGCCGAAGGCCTGCGCCAACCACTGCGTGTTCTGCTTTGTGGACCAGCTGCCGAAGGGATTGCGTAAGCCGCTGTATTTCAAGGACGACGACGCGCGGCTTTCGTTTTTGACAGGCAGCTATATCACGCTGACCAACCTGTCCGAGCGGGAGCTGGAGCGCATTATCCAGCTGAAGGTCAGCCCCGTGAATGTCTCCGTCCACGCGACGGAGCCCGCTCTGCGCGCAAGGCTTCTGGGTACGTCTCGCGGCGCGGAGGGCTATGAGCGGATGCGGCGTCTGGCGGCGGGCGGCATCTGCATGAACTGCCAGATTGTCATCTGTCCCGGATGGAATGACGGCGAGGCGCTCGAGCGCACGATGGAGGACCTCGCGGCGCTCTGGCCGCAGGTGCCGAGCGTGTCGCTGGTGCCGGTCGGACTGACGGAGCACCGGGCGGGACTGACGGAGCTGACGGCCTTTGACCGGGAGCGCGCCGCCGCCGTGATTGCGCAGGCGGACCGCTTCGGCGAGGAATGTCTGCGGCGGTTCGGCAGCCGGATTTTCTTCTGCGCGGACGAGCTGTATCTCAAGGCGGGACTGCCCATTCCGCCGGAGGAATATTACGAGGACTATCCCCAGATCGAAAACGGGGTGGGACTGATGCGCTCGGAGGAGGAGGAATTTCTGCCGCTGGCGGGGAGCGTTCCCGCGGCGGAGGATTTCTGCGTGGCCACGGGCGTCAGCGCGGCGCCGTATATCCGGCGGCTGCTGGAAAAGGCCGGGAGCGACGCGCCGGTCTACGCGATTGAAAACGACTTTTTCGGTCACACAATCGATGTGGCCGGACTGATAACCGGCGGGGATCTGATCCGCCAGCTGCAGGGCAGGCCGCTGCGGCGAAGGCTTCTGATTCCGCAGGTGATGCTGCGGCACGGCGGCGACGTGTTTCTTGACGATGTGACCCCCGCGCAGGTGGAGCAGGCGCTGGGCGTGCAGCTGGTGCCTGTGATCAACGACGGGGAGGCCCTGTTTCGCGCGGTGACCGGCCGGGACGGCGCGGCCGCGGCGGAGCCGAACGACGGAAAGGAGTGACCGAGACATGAGCAGACCTCTGGTGGCCATTGTGGGCCGGCCCAATGTGGGCAAATCCCTTTTATTCAACCGTCTGGCGGGCAAGCGTCTGTCCATTGTGGAGGACACGCCCGGCGTGACGCGCGACCGGCTGTATTCCGAGTGCGAGTGGAACGGGCGCAAATTCGATATTGTGGATACCGGCGGCATCGAGCCGAACACGGACGACGAAATTCTGCTGTTCATGCGCGAGCAGGCCATGCTGGCCATCGACGCGGCGGATGTCATCGTGCTGGTGACGGAGATCGGCACCGGCGTGACGGCGGCGGACCAGGATGTGGCCAATCTGCTGCTGCGCTCCGGCAAGCCCGTGGTGCTGTGCGTGAACAAAATGGACTCCATTGGGCCGAACGACCCGGGGATTTATGAGTTTTACAATCTGGGTCTGGGAGACCCCATTGCGCTGTCGGCTGTGCACGGACACGGCACCGGCGATCTGCTGGATGCCTGCGTGGCGCATTTTCCGCCCGTGGACGGCAGCGACGAGAACGACGAGCGCATCAAGGTGGCGGTCATCGGCAAGCCGAACGTCGGCAAAAGCTCGCTGATTAACCTCATCCTCGGAGAAAAGCGCGTCATCGTGTCGGACATGGCGGGTACGACCCGCGATGCGGTGGACACTCCCGTGGACAACGAATACGGCAGCTATCTTTTCATCGACACGGCGGGCATCCGCCGCCAGTCCCGGGTGGACGACCGGGTGGAAAAATTCTCCGTCATGCGCGCCAAGCTCGCCATCGAGCGCAGCGACGTGTGTCTGATTATGATTGACGCGCGCGAGGGCGTGACCGAGCAGGACACGAAAATCGCGGGTCTTGCCCACGAGGCGGGACGCGCCAGCGTCATCGTGGTGAACAAGTGGGATCTGGTGGACAAGGACACGCACACCATGGACCGCATGCGCAAGGACGTGATGCGCGATCTGGCGTTTATGAGCTACGCGCCGATTTTGTTCATCTCCTGTCTGACGGGGCAGCGGACGCAGCGCATTTTCGAGCTGGTCAACTTTGTCAACGACCAGAGCTCCATGCGCGTGACCACCGGCATGCTCAATAACGTTCTGGCGGACGCCCAGGCGCGGCAGCAGCCCCCCACGGACAAGGGCCGCCGGCTGAAGATTTACTATATGACCCAGACGGGCATCCGGCCGCCGCATTTTGTCGTTTTCTGCAACAGCAAGGAGCTGTTTCACTTCTCCTATCAGCGCTACCTCGAAAACCGCGTGAGGGCCGCCTTCGGACTGGAGGGCACGCCCATCACGATGACCATCCGTCAGAAGGGGGACAAGGAATGATACCGCTGGTTCTGACGCTGACCGCCGTGGTCGGATATATTTGCGGCGGAGTGAACATGGAAATTCTGGTGTCGAAATATCTTCTGCACCGGGACATCCGTCGCGAGGGCAATCGGCAGCCGGGCTGGCGCAACTTTGTGCGCGTGTTCGGCAGCGGCGCCGCGGCGCTCGTGGTGGTCGGAGACTGTCTGAAGGCGCTGCCCGCGGCGCTGCTGGGCTATTATCTGACGGCGGGGCATGGTGTGTCGCAGGCGGGGGCGCTGTTCGGCGGATTCTGCACGCTGCTGGGCCACTGCTATCCCGTGCGCTTCGGCTATCGCGGGGGCAAGGGCATCGCGCCGTTTCTGGCCACGCTGTGGGTGGCGGACTGGCGCATGGGACTGATCGGCACGCTGGTGTTTGTCGTGATGGTTGTGTTCACGCGGTATCTGGCTGTGTCGGGGCTGGTCGCGTGCGTGCTGGGCGCGCTGATGAGCTATGTGTTCGTCGACGCGGAGAGTCTGCGGGGGCTGGCCGGAGCCATGGCGCTGCTGGGCGCGGCGCTGGTGCTGGTACGCCACATCCCGAATCTGCGCCGTCTGGCGCAGGGCAAGGAGCCGAAAATCAAGTGGGGCCGCCGGCCCGAACGCCGTCTGGAGGACGATTTCTTTTAAGGCAGCACCGCACACCTCTTACGGGGTGTGCGTTTTCTTTTGCGCGTCCAAAATGCGCGTCCAAAAAATTTTCATTTTCGTTTCATTTTTGTTGGAATACAGGCGAAACTATGGTATAGTACCAAGGAAAGTAAGAGAAACCTAATTAACAAGGAGGAAACAACATGAAGAAAGCATTGAGTCTTCTTCTCGTTCTGGCCATGGTGCTGGCGCTGGGCGTCGGCTCCTTTGCCTCGAGCGGCGAGGCCTCCGGCGAGACGGCTGCGGTCGTCACGACGCTGGCTTCGGAGGACGATCCCGTCACGGCGGAGGACGCCGGCTGGCTCTACAGCTACACGGACGATTCCGTCGTGGTGCTGCAGGCGCCCCAGAGCGTCAAGCAGGAGATGGTCGTGCTGATCCCCGCCTACATGGCCGGGAAAACGATCACCTCGCTCGGCAACGGCAACGCCGTGATGTCGAACAACAAGCTCGACGGCAGCTGGGTTCTGTTCCCGGTGGAGCTGACCTATGTCGCCGACTCGGCCATCCATGACTTCAACGACACCATCGCCTGGGTCATCCCCGACAGCGTGGATGTCAGCGACAGCCCCTGGCTGAGCTGCTCCGGCTATGTCATCACGGGGGCGGATTCCCCCGCGGCGGCGGCCGCGGCTCTCAACGGCAAGGATGTCGTGAGCATGGACGGGCTGTCCGTCTTCACGGTCAGCGCCGGGGAGAACGGCTGGATCACTCCGGGCGGCACCTATTATGTGCCGGAAGAGGTCTATGGTCTCGGTACCGAGCTGACCGTCACCGCGGGCGAGGGCTATAAGCTGGCCTCCGTCACCGTCGACGGCAAGACCACCGAGTTTAAGGACTTCACCCAGGAATACACCTTCACCTACACCTTCAGCGCCGATTCCGCGGCGGTCAGCGCGGAGTTTGTCGCTCTGGCCGAGGGCGAGACCGAGGAGCGCAGCTTCTCCGCCGGCGCCGGCTATCGCGTGATTGACCTTATCGACGGCGCCGTCGCGGAGGGCTTCGCGCTGGACGAGGATCTGTACGAGGTCCAGTCCGCCGAGACCAAGGCGACCGACTATGTCCACGCGCTGGGCGTCAGCACGGGTGTGTACTACACCTATGGCGACACGCTGTATGAGGAGGTGTATTCCTCCCAGGCCAGCTCCGTCGAATACGAAACCAAGGCCGAGGTCATCAACGCCATGTATGAGACCAACGGCTGGGTGTACGGCGAGGATTACGACTTTATCCGTCTGCACAACTACTACGCCGAGCTCAAGAGCGGCCCGTCCACGGGCACCGTCGCCATGTTCTGCACCTATCTGTACAAGCAGGTTGCGGACGACTTCTCTCTCGACGGCACCACCGTGTATTCGTCCGACAACACGGACCACGCCTCCGTGTTCACGCAGGGTCTCGGTGAGTACACCATCAACAACCTGACCGTGTTCTGCTATACCGGCGGACGCGGCCCCAGTGAGTGCGGCAACTTCTACGGCGTCGGCTCCCAGGTCCATGTCGACGGCGGCACCGAGGGCAAGATCGCGGCCAGCGACATCCACTACGACACCGCGGTTCTGCGTCTCAACCAGCCGCAGATTCTCGGCACCAACAACGCCATCTACGCCACCGGCAGAGGCCTTGCCATCATCCAGGGCGGCGACATCTTCGCCTGCTCCTCCGGCGGCCACGGCCCCTATGTGTCCCAGGGAGGCCAGATTGTCATCAACTGCGACGGCACGAACCTCATCAACGAGGACGGCTCCGTCAACATCGAAGACCCCTATGCCTGCGAGATTCCCGACTATTCCTACGCGGCCATGGGCCAGGACGAGGACGGCAGCAACGCGCTGGTTCTGACCGATCATCCCGATGACGTGACGGTCATCGTGTCCGGTCTGGACGCCGGCACGGCGCTGGCCACCGACAAGGGCGGCGGCACCATCGTGGCCAACCGCGTGGTCACCAAGTGCTACGGTCTGCGTTCCGCGGGCGTGTACACCATCGGCTATTCCGAGAGCTGGGTGTATGTGTTCAACTCCACCTGCACCTCCAACCTCGACGCGGCGCTGTGCTCCGCCTCCGCGGGCTACGGCTACGCCTTCAACTGCCGTCTGCAGGGCTGCATGGGTCTGAAGGTCCGCGCCTCCGGCAACACCAACACCGAGGATGCCGGTCTCTGGGTTGAAAACTGCCGCATTTCCGCCTACTACGACGCGCAGGCCGAAGAGGATGCGTTCGTGGTCGGCTCCCCCGATGAGTTCATCGAGCTGGTCGGCGCCGATGCCGGCATCGAGCCCCAGGGCGCGGATGAGTCCTATGCCGATTATCTGACCCGCGCGGACGCGGCGCTGTATGACTACATCGTCAACCAGGGCGGCAGCTACGGCTCGAGCATGAATATCTTCATCGACCCCGCCAACACCCCGCACTACAACGAGGGCGGCATCACCTGGTGGTACCTCGACCGCTCCAAGACCCCGGGCTACTCCGGCGGCAACAAGTTCGCGGTCATCTACTCCGACGGCTCCCCCGCCGTGGTCAATGTGGATTCCTGCCTGCTGGTCAATGACAACTACGCGCTCTACGGCGAGGAAAGCGAGTGGTGGAACGGTCTGACCGACGCGGAGAAGGATATTTACACCCCCGCGGACAATCTGATTGCCTCGGCCGAGAACGGCGGCAAGCTGAACGTGACCTTCGTCAACGAGAACAGCAGCACCAAGTGGGATGTCACCGGTGAGAGCGACGAGACCTGCGAGATCAACGGCGACTTCTTCGTCGGCCCCAAGTCCACCAACGCCATCAACGCCACGCTGGTCAACTCCGAGTGGACCGGCACCGTCCTCTATGCCGACCCGACCACCGCGACCTCCGGTGAGGTGGGCGAAGAGGCCGTGGGCGAGGCCTACATCGTGCTGAGCGAGGGTTCCGTGTGGAACGTCACCGAGGAGTGCGTCATCAACGGGCTGACCATCGACAGCAGCTCCACGCTCAACGGCACCGTCGTGGAGAACGCCGACGGCACCTACACCGTCTACCCGGCGGAGGCCGGTGTGGAGGGCAGCGCCGAGGGCACCGTCACCGTGACCGTGTTCGGCCAGGACTTCACCTTTGACTCCGTGGATATCAACGGCGAGAGCTATCTGAAGGTTTCCGACATTCTCGGCAAGGTCGGCGTGGAGACCAGCGCCACCGTCGGCGCCCCCGCCGAGGAGGAGGCCCCCGCCGCGGAGATGAGCGAGTCCGATCTGTTCTACGCGTACATCGACTATCTGCGCGAGTATGTCAACGGCATCACCGATTATGAGTCCGTCGGCGACGGCGGCTTTGATTCGGGCGCGGCCGAGATGGCGCTGGGCGAGCTGGACACCGTGGCCTACGGCGACGATGTGAACGAGTTCCCCATCGAGATGTTCGTGTCCCAGTTCGGCGCGGACAGCTATGACGTGTGGGTCGCCGGCTACGCCGGCTGAACCGCCGCATAGCATAGCGGCAGCCAAATAATAAAAGGCCGGCGGCCTCCCTTTGCGGAGACCGCCGGTTTTGTCTGTTATGAATAGAAGGCGGATGCCGAGCATTTTTGTGAAATATGCCGGAAACATTTCCAAACACGGCCCCCGTGCGAAGCGGGGGTTGT